>JAESGB010000057.1_pt1 | contig 124784 bp, 105 predicted proteins | sample 9266211 | NCBI WGS metagenome assembly JAESGB01 (sample SAMN14514844, study PRJNA621659) | algae metagenome | isolation source: Goleter apudmare HA4340-LM2 and co-occurring heterotrophs from cave wall... | place: USA: Maniniholo cave, Kauai, Hawaii | collected 2009-07-28 | reverse complement strand
TAAACTGTTCTGGTATACAATCATTTTTATTTGGGGTCATACTTCAAACTGCTGAAATTGTTGTGCAATATGCATTTTGGCAGTTTTTGACCCCTGTTTCTTCAAGCTTTGTGAGAAATCCGGGTAATACCCTAGGTGCAAGGCTAGCACTGGTCTCCAGAGAGAAGATATCGTTCTTTGAGCAGTTTTATTCTGGTAGAACAGTTGATCTATGAGGTTGAGAATGGAGGCAAAAAGCGAGATAGTCAACCGATGCACACCTTTAATTGCGGCGGGTATCTTCTTGGGTGCGGGTTTAGGAGGGTTTGTAGATGGCATTTTACTACATCAGATCCTCCAGTGGCATCATATGTTGAGTAATGTGCGATCGCTGACAACCGTCTCAAATATAGATTTAAATATGCTATGGGACGGATTATTTCATGCTTTAGACTGGGTGCTAACCGTGGTAGGAGTAGCCTTGCTCTGGTGGTCAGGAGGACGTAATGATGTTCCTTGGTCATCACAGACCTTTTTTGGGTCTGTGCTCATCGGTGCTGGATTGTTTAATTTGGTTGAAGGACTGATTGATCACCAAATCCTGGGTATCCATCATGTCAAACCAGGCCCAAATCAGTTAGTGTGGGATTTGGGATTTCTCCTGCTTGGTGCATTTCTTGTGGTCTTTGGTTGGATTATGCTCCAAAACAGCAGAGTTAAAAAATAATCAAAAACCACGCTCACAAGGGGCATGGTTGTTAGGCACGGGGAAAAGTTGTATTCTTGATGTGAGGAATTGCGGATGATATTTGCAATTCAAGGCTCGGAATCAGCTTTTACAGCTTTAGCTTGACGACGGCGACGAGTTGTTAAGCATCATGATCGAATTGCAGTTGCAGTTTAGATAGGTCTACTTTTTGGGCATTGATAGTTTCAGGAGATAAGTACCGAGCTTCTTCACCAACAAAAGCTCTAAAGTCTTGGAGGATACTTTTAAATTCACCAGGAGCCTCGTCTCGGCTTTTGATCTCATACGCCTGAGCAGGTGCGATCGCAGATAAAACACTAGTTCCTAAAGCAGCAGTGGTGAGTAAAGCGGTAAAAAGTTGGTTTCTCATAATGACCTAGACCTGGAAGAAAGAAACTTTTTTCAGGAGTGCTTCATTTATATTTCACATTTAATTATTCGTCCATCTTTTTATGAATAATTATCTTAGTTTGAGTCTATGTAATTACCAATTTTTCCACTAAATGAACTATGTATTATCACCGTATTAAGTATTAATATACATTGATTATTTCTGATGATTTACTCTTAATAGTTAGCGTTTATTTTAATTTAAATTACGCATAATTATGGTTTTGGGAATCGGTAATTGGTCATTGCAGAATCCATTACCTATTCCCTACTTATACCAATTTAATATGAAGACGCATATAAATACCCCACCCGCGCTAACGCGCACCCTCCCCTTAGCAAGGGGAGGGCTGGGGAGGGGTAAAATTCTATGCAGCTTCACAAAGAATTGGTATTACTAACTAATCGCTAAACTTGGCCAGTCTGGTTGACGATAATAACCTGTCATATCATCAAACTTCCGCAATTCAACGCGATGGATCAAAAATTCTGGTGAATTTAACAGCCATTGTTGATTTAATTGAGATAGCAAGGCGCTGAGGTTTGTTCGGTCTAGATCAGGTATAATTTCCCCAAAATAACCTAATGTAATATGGGCGGTGAAGTGATAGTGTTGTTCAATGCCTAAGGCAATTAACCTGGGATTTTGATAAATTGTGCGGCGGAATTTAATTATCTCTTCATAGCAGCGTTCATCCTGGGGTATTAAACAAACACCTACAGCTCTTGGCATGACTATTAGTCCCAACACCTGCCAGTAAATTGGTTGACTCTCCTGTGTTATGGATTGTTGATATTGTTGAAATATTTCCGTAAAGCAAGAACGTAATTCTTGTTCAAACTCAGGATTTTTTTCACAGGCGTGACGGTAAGCACTGTCCCAAATCAAGTCAGCTAAGGTCAAATGAAAGCTAGCAGGGGGTACAGGCACAATCAAATCACGGTTCACAGGCAACTTTAACAGTTCCTGTTGGTAGATTTCTAACTTCTCGTAAAAAGTAGAGTTTTCGGATGCTTCTGCCGCAGGTGTGGTAATTAGGGTATAGCCGGGAAAGGGTGCTGCTTGTCTATACCCAGAGTGCGGCTGAAATTTAGAAGATTCCTGGATATGCTGAACTTGAGATCTATAAGCTTCTGGTAGCGTCATTCGCGCTACCCGATTCAAGTAAGTTTGGTAGTTGTCGTCCAATCTTCTGGGCCTCGTGCTTTCACTTGATTGATTTTAGGCAAAGTTACCGAGATTAACAAATTGGAGGTTGTGCCATGCCAATTTATTTTTACTGGGGTGAAGATGATTTTGCCATAGAAAAGGCTGTGACAGTTTTGCGCGATCGCATTCTTGATCCGCAATGGACAAGTTTTAACTACACTTCTTTTCTCCCAGACCAAGCCGATGCTACGATTCAGGGGTTAAATCAAGTCATGACACCCAGTTTTGGGGCTGGTGGCAGGTTAGTGTGGTTGATGAATACTACCCTGTGCCAAAATTGCCCAGAGAATGTCTTGGCGGAGTTAGTGCGAACCTTGCCAGCTATTCCCGAAAACTCATTTTTATTACTCACTAGTCGTAACAAACCAGATGAACGCTTGAAATCGACAAAAATCCTCAAACAATACGCCACTGAGGTTCGGGAATTCGCCCTCATTCCCCCCTGGAAGACAGAGTTATTGGTGCAGGCTGTTAATCAAGCGGCTCAAACTGTAGGTTTAAAACTTAACCCTAAAATTACGGAACTTCTGGCGGAGTCTGTAGGTAATGATACTAGACTGCTCTACAATGAAATTGAGAAGCTACGGCTTTATACTAATGGTAGTAATCAGGCATTAGATATAGATACTGTTACTCAGTTAGTCAGAAATACTACCCAAAATAGTTTACAATTAGCAGCAGCCATCAGAACAGGGGATACAGCTAAAGCCTTAGCTACCTTGAATGATCTGATCAACGCTGCTGAACCTGGTTTGCGGATAGTGGCTACACTCATTGGTCAGTTTCGCACTTGGCTATTGGTAAAAATTATGATGGAAAGTGGGGAACGGAATCAACAGGCGATCGCCAAAGCAGCTGAGATCGGTAATCCTAAACGTCTCTACTTTTTACAGCAAGAAGTCAAGTCCCTTTCTGTGCAACAACTTATCTCTACTTTCCCTCTACTATTAGAGTTAGAAGTGAGTCTCAAGCAAGGCACTTCCGATATATCAACCCTTCAGACTAAAGTTATAGAACTTTGTCAAGTATGCCAAAGAAATTAACAGTAAACCTAAAAATTTCATGGATTTAGAGTTTTTTGGAACTTCTGACTCCTAAAATAATTCAGAGTCATCATCACATCCCTACTTTAGTTCTGTGCCACACACGATATGAAGAAAATATCCATCTTTTTTCTCCGGTTAAACCTGCAACGGAAGCTTGCAAAATCTTTCTTTTACGGTACACTTGCCACTATGGGAGTGGTTAGTAGTGCTTTGGTCTTCAGCACGAAAGCTAATGCCCAAACTCCAGCAGTTAACAATACTGAAATTAACAGCTACGCTCAAGCTGTGTTAGCAATGGAACCAGCGCGACAAAAAGCTTTTGAAGAAATAAAAAAACTGATTGGCGGTAAAGAAGTCCCCAAAATAGTTTGTAATGATCCCAACAGTATGAATGGTCTTTCGTCACAGGCTAAAGATATCGCTGTCAATTACTGTAACCACTCTCAAAAAATGGTAGAAGGTCAAGGTTTGAGTATTGAGCGCTTCAATCTAATCACTGTCGAACTACAAAGTAATAATGAATTAAAAAGACAGGTTTACAATAGATTAATTCATCTACAAAGAGTTTCTGACCCCCGGTAGCGCCAATTTTTTCTCAGGAACAGAAATCATCTAATCGAAAATTAGATACCCCCAGAAATATCTGAGGGTAGATAATATTTTTGAGTTGTCAGTCAATAGTGACTCACAAGCCAGGACTACTAGCAATCAGGAAGTGTACACAATACAGTTCGGTTAAGTCCGAAATCCCGCCCTATAATAAATTTTGGGCTAATAGCTAAAAGCTCACTGGGGAGCCTTTTAACCCATTTTAATGGGTTTAAACTTCGGTTCCGGAAATTTATTTCACGGCTCTTAACTGAACCGTATTGGGAGTGTACAAACAAAGTACTACTATGTAGCTTGTTTTTAGTCTGATGCTTGTAGACCTACTCTTTCAGAATTTTGACTAAAAAATCAGTATAGATACTAATTATATCATCCATACATAGCAATTTGATGATTCATTTCCATAAATGCTTGTCGCTTGGCATGAATATTTTTCATGTGCTTCTTAACTGTATTCATTGTAATGTATAGCTTGCTAGCAATATCTTTGTAGCTATAGTTACCTCGATAAAGACACCAAATTTCAGCTTCTCGTGGTGTCAGGTCGTATTTTTTAACTTCAGCGATCGCTGTATTTCTCAATGACTCATATCGGTTCTCAATTGTGACTAAGAAGTAAGGAATTTGGCAGTTTTCTAAGCTTACTAATCTCACCCGTACCCGAAGTATAGTTGATTGATTAATGACAATTTCATCTGAGAGGATCATGAGTTGACCAGATAGTAAATTTCGACTATCCAATAATGATTGGCAAAGCTGCCAAATGACTGGAGGTACAAAATTTACATGGCAATCTTCGTGGCTTAATTGAGCACAAATTAAGTGAGCAGATGCATTAGCATGAACCAGTTCACCTACTTCACTGACAATTAAGATGCCATCTTCTAGTCCTTCAATCACGGCTTGTAAAAAAGAAGCTTGTAACAAATCTTGACAATCAATACTATCTAACTTTTGAGTTATAATTGCGGTTTTTGTCAGGGTCATCATATACAAAAATAAATTATTTAGTAGACAATGTAACTTCCTAAAACTGCATCCCTTTAAGTTAGAGAAACAGTGCCATATAGTAATTTTCCTTAAATAGGAGGAAACTCATACCAATTAAAAAAAAGAATGCGACAAATAAACTGTAGGGGCAAATGGTTGAGGAGCATCCCAAATGTGTAAATTTATTTTTTTGTAGTGATGGCTCTCTAGCCCGCTTCCTGGACATTAGGGAGCAAAATGCTACAAATTTTATTTTTGCAAAATTGGGATGCTCCCAATGGTTGTTTGCCCTCACCCACCATGCATCTGTCACAAAGATTATTGAAATTGGTATAAAATCCAAAATGGTATAAGCCTTCCTTTTTAAGTAGGTTGAGGGAAGATCAAGTCTGATCTGAACTGTATTGATTTAGTAGATGCATTTAACTGTAAATATGCACTCTACATCCAAACAAAGTATGTATGCAGATACAGGTGGGTGTTTCGTACTTTTGGGTTAAATAGGAAAAGTATCCAGTTTTCCTTTGATCCTGCATCCAAAATTACTTTTGGCAACAGGTGTATTAGTATTTATGCCTGATAGGCAACACAAACTATATACAACTCAGAAATTATTTATTTCGGATGTAATTTATACTACTGAGTTGCTTTGGCATGATGGTAGGGCACAGTGTGTGTCATATCTAGTCTCATAATACAGTACTATTACCGAGATATGAATCAATTCAAAATTCAATATAGTCTGTCATACTTACATTGACAGTCAGTGTATAAAGTATAACAGCACTCACCGTGCCCGATTTTTAACTACGTCCCACAAGGCTGGCAACTACTGTAGCTAACTCAACCGGCTCAATTGGTTTAGGCAAATGCAGCTGATAACCTTCCTGTATGGCACGCATCCGATCCTCGGCTCTAGCATAGGCTGTTAGTGCAGCCGCCGGAATTTTTCCACCTTGTTCTGCTGGTTGCTCCCGTACTTTGCGGATTAAGGAATAACCATCCTCTTGAGGCATACCGATGTCGCTGACTAAAACATCTGGTTTCCAGTCTAAAATCATCTGTAATGCTTCTGATACAGTGCCCACGGCTCTAACTTCAGCTTGGCACTGTTGGAGCACGGTGGTGATAAATTCACGGCTATCAGCTTCGTCATCTACAACTAACACCCGTACACCCGCAAGTAAAGGGCAGGTCAAGAAAGAAGCAGAATCTTTGGGTTCGCTGTTTTCTTGCGGTAAGCTGAGTTCGTGATTTAGCGACAAGAGTGGCAATTTGACTAGAAACATGGCCCCTTGCTGCTCACCTGGACTATCTACGTGAACAGTACCGCCATGCAACTCTACTAAATGTCGCACGATCGCTAAACCCAGACCCAATCCACCATGTGGCCTAGTACTAGAACTATCGGCTTGACGAAAGCGATCAAAGACATAGGGGAGAAAGTCAGGACTAATACCAATACCTGTATCGAGTACTTGGATTTGAGCGTAGTCGGTATGATTGTCTGGGAAATTTGGCGCTTGATCACTAATCTTTGAGAGTTTGATTTCTACCCCACCGCCTTGTGGTGTAAATTTGATGGCATTGGATAGCAGATTCCAGATGATTTGTTGCAAGCGTTCTGGATCACCGGCCACTAAAAATTTAAAATTTAGATCCTGAGCTTTACTCAGGGTAGTATGTTGGGGGAATCCAGGCAGTTGATAGATTTTGGATTTGAGGACTATGAATTCTGCATTTGCTTCCCACAAAGGAACTAGGGAAAAAGTCAAATCGATTTCCTTAGCTTGGGCGGCGAGACTGACGGTTTCCAGTACAGACTCAATTATCGGTATCAAATCACAAGTACGGACATTGAGACGCAATTGGCCTCTAATCATCCGGGAAATATCGAGTAAGTCTTCAATCAGCTGGGTTTGTGCTCTAGCATTCCGCTCAATTGTTTCTAGGGCTTTAGTTGTCTGAGTTTCCTTGAGGTTGCGGGAACGCAGCAACTGTGCCCAACCAAGGATGGCGTTGAGGGGCGATCGCAATTCATGGGACAATATAGCCAAGAACTCATCCTTCATGCGGTTAGCTTCTCGCAATTGCTCCGTTTGCTGTTGCAAAGAAGTAATTAAACCAGCACGTTCCATAGCGATCGCAATTTGGTCACATACTGCTTGCATCATGCCTTTTTGATTATCTGTGAAGCGAGTACGAGTGCGAGAACCAAAGGAAAGTGTACCCAATAGCCGGCCCTGAGCAATTAACGGGTAAGCATAATAAGCTGTCACTCCCAGGGAGCGAATTAATTCGGTTTTTTGCTCAGTTGATTGCTGCACATCTTCTATCGCAATAGCACGCCGCTCTGCGGCTGCTACACCGCAGACTGCTTGACCTAGGACTAACCACTCAATTTCTGCTGCTTGTGTTTGTGAAACGCCACTAAAAGAAGCTAAATGCATTAACTGAGAGTTTTCCTCGACCAAATAGTTAAAGTAAACATCTAATCCTATTTGCTCGGCGAGTTTGGTAAACAAGCTCTCAATCAGAGCTACAGGATGCTGGCTAGACAGTAGTTCGCTAGCGGTATCAAAAAGTAGCTGCAACCTTTTATACCCCAGTGACAGTCTTTTTTCTACCTGCTTCAGATTGGTAATTTCTTGAAAGACCATCACACAGGTAGCTGTATGACCATGCATGGCGGGCAGGGTATCGGCAAATATCAGTAGGGAGCGAATCCCACGGCTAGTATGCCAGTCTACCTCCAACCCATCTAGACGTTCTCCACGCGCCACCCGCACTCCTGGCATTTGATCATTGGGGATGCGGTTGCCAGTGGCATCACTGTAATAGTAAAATTTATGATACTCTGCGGCTGGTATACCTTGGGGAAATTCACCCCCTGCTAATTCGTCAGCAGATCGATTAGCAAAAGTGACCTTTGCTGTGATTGGTTCGATAAACAGCAATGGTCTTGGCATTAGGTTGAGTACATCTTCAAACCATTTTTGCTGATTTCGTAGTCCTACTTCTGCCTGCTTACGTTCTGTGATGTCTAAAAATGCACCGATGCATCCTCTAGTCTGACCTTCTTCATCAAATAACGGTGCTACATACTCTACTAGCTTGACAATTTTCCCATTGTCATGGATGACATCGATTTCAAAATCCAGAACTTCCACGCCTTGAGCAGCAGAGAGTTGCATGGGAAGTTCTTCTGGTAATAATTCTCGACCTTCACGATAAATTTTAAATGTTGGTCTTTCTTCAATAGGAGCACTCAGAGAGGCGTTGATATCTGGTGGTATCCCCAACTGCTTGGCAAAAGCTGGGTTGACTTTGATAGTGTGACATTGTGGATCTTCAGCAATGCCAATGCCAATCGGTATGACTTCCAGCAACGTTTGTAACTCAGTAACGCGTCGCTGGAGATCCTTGTTGAGTTGGACTACTTGTGCTTCTGCAAGTTGGCGATCGCGGAGTGCGGCTTGTCGTTCACTCAAGTCTAAAATGAAAGCAACTGTTTCTTGCTGTTTTTCTTTCAGCAGCACGTAACCTACTAAAACTGGTACGCGGCTACCATCCCGGCGAATGTATTCTTTCTCGTAGGGCATACAAGCGCCGTTGGCATTTTCTCTAGCTTCGGCGATTCTTTGGTCATCTAGCTCCAAATATTCTGGCGGTGTCAGATGTTGCCAGCTAATTTTGCTGCTGAGTAAGTCTTCTTGGGTGTAACCAATGATGTTCAAGAACGCATCATTTGCCTGCTGGATATTGCCTTGAGCATCACCAAAAGCAATACCTATGATGTTGGCGTCTACAAAGCTCTGTAGTTTGGCTTCATTGGCTCTCAATGCATTTTGAATGCGATTATTTTGGCGACTGAGGCGATCAACAACATACGCAATGTACCAAACCAAAATGGCGAAAATCACGATCAAAGCGATCGCAAATAGGCCTACAGCAAATGCAGCATCATATTGTTTTGCCTGTTTACCTTGAACTATTAACCACCCCACTAAAAAAGGTACTGCGATCGCAGCCAGTAACAACCTGCGAGCCAACAAGCCTCCGTAGCTATCACTCATAACTACACGCATCAATCCCTGCTTGGGATGCATCCCTAAAATGCCGATACACAACACTAAAAAGATTAGCGCTGTGTGTAACGCCATTAATGTTGTGTGAGGCAGTAAGCCATAGACATATTTCACTTTGTAAACATGAGCGAGCAGAGCCTGAAAGGCGATTAAAGCAGCTATCAGACTGAAAATCTGGGCATACCAATAATGACGGCGGCTTGGTTTCTTACCCAAAAGCTCCAGAGCTACGCCCACAAATATAAAGTTTAGTGTAGTGTTCAGCCCCATGCGCCCAGGATATGAGCCTATGAGCATCCGTGATGGATCACGGAACAGCAACTCATCAATTCCCAAATTCCAGCCAAACAAATATTCACTAAGTGTGAGTAAACCAATGCTTAATACCAGTAATGCACAGACCCTTGCCAACTTCGTGTAGAGAGCACTTCGACGATCAGAATTCTTGTTTTCTCTGCTCCCCTGATTATTCCCTAACGCCCAAGCATTCCCCTGATTTTTGCCATTATGTAACAGCCACAGTGATAAACCAGATAATAGAAAGCACAACCCAGAATTTGCCTTCATGATCATCTGACTGGTGTCGTAGCCGTTCTTGAGAAATCCGATCTCAAAACACCAGCCAAATAGTACTAAGCCACCAAATAGAATCACAAGTAAACTTGCAACTGTGACTATTAGTAAATGTACAGGAATTTGCTTTATATCTTGCGGCCGCAAGCGGTTGACTTTTAACATTGAGGTTTTGTAACCGCATCCGTAAGTAGTGTGATGATGTTCAGTATGAATTACGGTTTAATAGAGGACATAACTAGTATCCTACGCTACTACTGGTTGATAGCTTTTTCATCTACCTTTGTGCATATTTTTGTTGTTCAAGTGAAGAGATAGAAAAAATGCGCTAAAAATCTATCCTTGTAGATATTTCAAAATTTCTAGAAATGTAGTTGCCTATTATGATGATTGGCATTGAGCAGTGTTATTAAACCTTCTTATAAATCATCTACCTGGGACTCAATTTCCAGGCTAATAGCGAAAGTCTACTGAAACTAAACTCAAGATTACCCCTTCCCTACGGAACTCTGCGCGTAGCTTTCTTATCCATAGGGCTACGAAGAACATCTTATGAGAAGTGCCAAGCGCTACAAAATGCAAAATTCAAATTATAAATATGATCAAAACTGGCTGATAATGATGTGAGAAAGTGATAGCATGTCGAGCTGCAATACGTAAGTTACAAAAATATACCAAAGGACTCTGGAGAGGCAATTTCTATTTAGAAGGCAATGATTAAGTGGTAGCATTACTTGCGCTCTGCGAGAATATTCATGCGGATATATGCGTTGATTTATTTGAATTCAGATTCACTAACCATACCTACTCAACCAATGGTTGCAGTGATATTTTTTCTCCTTCAGAGATTATTCTTTAGTAAATTAACTGCGATAGGCAAAATACATTTACACAACGGTTGAAGCTATTAACTGTAGTGTTGATCAGCGTCCATGCTTACCCATATTTACTGTGCAGTGGTTTTTTGTTGTCTCTAGGTATACATTAGCTATAGTTTTTCAAATAAGTTTCAGGTAAACCACTGGACTTGCAACCATTCAAACTAGGGGTTCCTTGCTGGAAACACTTGCAGATAATCATGTAAATGTTAGCATAATCGTTTATGTTTGCCCGAAAAGTTTATGATAGCTATACCCAAGCTATATTACGATACATTTTTATCACCAAGCGCTCATGCACTCAACCGAACATTGATCAATGTGAGATTTTTGTTAATTGTGATACCTAAAACCATTAATTTTTAGATGGGATACTAGCGCATCTACAGTTTTTAAGGTTTAGTAAAAACTATATCCAGTATCATCAGAAAACTGCAAACTTCATGTGGTGTGAAAATCAAGAGAGGAGTGAGGACATGGATTTACGTAGGGATGCACTGCAAATCCTGAAAGATACTAGTAGAACTTTTTTTATTCCCATAAGTATATTACCACCAGGATTGCAAGAGGCAGTCGCATCGGCATACTTGTGTATGCGTGCTATTGATGAAATAGAAGATCATCCAGAACTTGATAACTTAACTAAAGTGAAGCTGTTACGCACAATTAGTTCGACATTGCAAGCAGGTGTTGACGGCTTTGCAGTTGATGCTTTTTCTTTAGGATTTAACGGCTATGAGAATACGTTACCAGAAGTTACTGCTGGAATTAGAGAATGGTCAATACTAGCACCTGAAGCGATCGCCCCCCGGATTTGGGATGCGACTGCGGCAATGGCAGACCGGATGGCAGACTGGGCGCAAAGAGAATGGAAAGTTGAAACAGAGTCAGATCTGGATCATTATACATTTGGGGTGGCAGGTGCGGTGGGATTGTTACTCTCGGATTTATGGGCTTGGTACGATGGAACGCCATCTAACCGTACCCAAGCAATTGCCTTCGGTCGAGGCTTGCAGGCGGTGAATATCCTGCGTAACCATACCGAAGATGTGAAACGGGGAGTAGACTTTTTCCCAGAGGGTTGGAATGCTGCCGATATGCATGAGTACGCACGTCGGAATCTGGCATTAGCAGATATGTATATTAATACTCTGCCTGCTGGCCCGGCTTTGGATTTTTGTCAAATTCCCTTAACCTTGGCACATGGCACTCTTGACGCCCTAGCTAATGGTAAAGAAAAACTTAGCCGCCATGATGTTTTGAAACTCATCCAGCAGCTGATTGGTGCAAGCATGAAAGCTAGTTAGTAGTTATGGGAGATGAGGGAGACAAGGGAAATAGGGGAGATAGGAGAGTAATTGTCTCCACCCTGCGGGTGATGTTCCTTCTCCCAAGGGGAGATGCTGACGTGAACGTCGCTACTGCTAGGCGTTCTCGTCAGAGTAGCCGCTATGCGTCTAGATCCTCCTCATCTTCCTATGCCCTATGACGCCAGTTTGCTTAAGTCGGGAAACCCGCCCACGCAACTGGCTCCCCAATGCCCCAATATAAAAAAGGAGAGAAATTTAGTGAAGAAAACCATGTTCCTCAGCCCTCCTTCCTTCGATGGGTTTGACGGTGGTGCTGGTTCACGATATCAAGCCAAACGCGAAATTACATCATTTTGGTATCCCACATGGCTGGCACAACCTGCCGCCCTCGTACCTGGTAGTAAGCTGGTAGATGCACCACCACATGGTCAAACTGTGGAAGATGTGCTGAAAATTGCCAAGGATTATGATCTGGTAATCATGCATACCAGCACACCATCATTGACTAATGATGTTAAGTGTGCAGAAGCGATTAAAGCTCAAAACCCAGATGTGAAAATTGGTTTTGTTGGGGCACATGTGGCTGTTTTGCCAGAGGAAACCCTGCGAGATCACCCAGTAATTGACTTTGTTTGTCGTAATGAATTTGACTATACCTGTAAGGAATTAGCAGAAGGTAAACCGTGGGCAGAAATTAAGGGTTTGAGTTACCGCGATGGCGATCGCCATTCCAATATCCACCACAACGAAGAACGCCCATTAATCCACGACTGGGATGCTATGCCCAGTGTCCTCCCCACCTACGCCCGTAATTTGGATATCACCAAATATTTCATCGGCTACTTACTACATCCCTATATTTCCTTTTATACTGGGCGTGGTTGTCCCGCAAAATGCACATTTTGCCTCTGGCCGCAGACGATTGGTGGTCATCTCTACCGTCATAAAAGCCCTGAAGCCGTGGGACGGGAGATGGCAGAAGCCAAAGCGATTTTTGGCGACAAGGTGCGGGAATATATGTTTGATGATGATACATTCACGATTGATAAACATCGGGCGATCGCTATTAGTGAACATATGAAGCGCCTGAAATTAACCTGGAGTTGCAACGCCCGCGCCAATTTAGACTACGATACCCTGAAAACACTGCGTGATAACGGTCTGCGCTTGTTGTTAGTTGGGTTTGAATCTGGGAACCAAGATATTCTCAACCGCATTAAGAAAGGCATCAAGCTAGAAGTGGCGCGGGAATTTATGAATAACTGCCGCAAGCTCGGCATCACCGTCCACGGTACTTTTATTATTGGTCTACCCGTGGAAACAAGAGAAACCATAGAAGAGACAATTCGCTTCGCCTGTGAACTCAGCCCCCATACCATTCAAGTCTCAATCGCCGCACCTTATCCTGGGACAGAACTTTATGAACAAGCCAAGGAAAACGGCTGGTTTACCAATCAGTCTCTAGTGGCTAACTCCGGTATTCAAACCTCAACCTTGCAATACCCCCATCTTACTAGTGCGGAAATTGAAGACGCCGTTGAGCGTATGTACCGTAAATTCTACTTCCGTCCCCAAGCCATCATCCCCATTGTCCGGGAAATGATCAGCGATCGCCAAATGTTAGTCCGTCGCCTACGTGAGGGCGGGGAGTTCTTTTCCTACCTCAAAGAACGCCGCACTCAAGCTGCTGCTAGGTAATAGGCAATAGGAGTATACAAATGCCCAATGCTCAATGCTCAATGCCCAATGCCCTATGAGCAATTCCCCACGTCGTCGCTTTGCCATTATTAATGGTGATGATTTCGGTTTTTCTAGTGAGGTTAACCAAGCGATTATTCGAGCTTATGAACAAGGAGTGTTAACTAGTGCCAGTTTGATGGTAACGGGTGATGCGGCTGAAGAGGCGATCGCTTTGGCACGTAGTCACCCTGATTTGGCTGTGGGTTTACATCTGGTGTTGGTGTGTGGTAAGTCGGCATTACCACCTTTTCAAATTCCCAATTTGGTTGACTCTTTGGGTAACTTCTCTAACAATCCTTTGCAAGCTGGTTTGCTTTACCAATTCCATCTAGCAGCTTATGAAGAACTGCGGCGAGAAATCCGCGCCCAGTTAAAGAAGTTCCGGAATTTAGATCTGCCCCTTTCCCATGTAGATGGACATTTACATTTACATACCCACCCCGTAGTTTTACGTATTTTAGTAGAGTTGGCACGGGAGTTTGATATTAAGGTGATTCGTCTACCATCGGAAGAACTGGAGATATTCTGGAAACTCGACCGGAGTAATTTACTGAATAAGCTAGTTTGGACGGGTGTGTTTGGTGGTTTACGCCACTATGGTGAAGGGTTGCTGAGAGCTAATGGTATTAGTTTTGCTGAACGAGTTTATGGTTTGTTGCAAACTGGTAGCATCACTGAGGAGTATTTGCTCGGATTGATACCTCAAATTCAGGCTGATGTAGTGGAGATTTATGCACATCCAGCCGTGAAAACTGGTGAGGCGGAACTTGCAGCCCTGTTGAGTGAGCAAGTGCGTGAGGCATTAAATGTGAATGGTTTTGAGTTGACTAATTATCACCATCTGACATTGATCTAAGTGAAAACAGCGAAGCGATCGCTCTATTGCCAATTATGAATACTTCTTGTTTGCAAGGGAGGGCTGTAACCCTTGTTTTTAGTTAGAGAACCTCTATTATGAGTTATTTGTTAGATACTAATGCCTGTATTCGGTATCTTACTTAATATAGGATTCATATTTGATTTTTGGACAGATACGTAGTAGCGTGTCTAGGCTAAAATGTTGCAAACAATTTGGGAGCATCCCAAATGTGTAAATTTATTTTTTTGTAGCTTCTAGCCCGCTTCCTGGACATTAGGGAGCAAGATGCTCCCACTACAAATTTTATTTTTGCAAAATTGGGATGCTCCCAACAATTTTCTTGTGGTGCGGGCATCTTGCCCGTTCTACAAGAGATTGCTAATACACAAAATTAGCTTAGACATGCTACTACACATACTGAGTTTTTTTCAGATATCAAATCGGATTCCTATAGATCAGGTTTATATTAATTTGTGTCGATCGCACATGAGGTAACAAAAAATGATTGCTGTAAAAGGTAAGTTTCCTAAGTTAACACCCGAAGAATATTTTGCCTGGGAAGAAGAACAATTGCTTCGCCATGAGTATCTTAATGGTGAAGTTTACGCTACGACTGGGGGGACTCAAAATCATGGACGAATTGCTAGTAATATTATTTTCATTGTTAAAGGTCATTTACGGAGCGGTGGTTGCCAGGTTGGTAATTCCGATTGTCGTGTAAATATTTTTGAAACGAAAGATTATGTTTATCCTGATGTGAGCGTTACTTGCGAAGATCTCGATCGCACTGCAATTCAAGCAATTCAATATCCCTGTCTAATTGTTGAGGTTTTATCTCCAAGTACAGCCAGTGATGACCGAGGGGATAAATTTAGATTATATCGTCGTAATCCTAGTTTGCAAGATTATCTTTTGGTTGATGCTGAGAAAATAGCGATTGATTTATACCGCAAAAATGATCGCGGTAATTGGGAGATTTTTAATTATCAATCGGGTGATAATATCGAGCTACAAAGTATTGATTTAAGTTTTCCTGTTGAGTCGGTTTATGAGGATATTGTTTTTGAGGAGTTAGTATAAATTGCTAGTATTTCTAATCAGTTTGGGAATGAGTTAGAGTGAGCCATGAAGACTCACCCTAATTAAACTATACCAACAACGCCTGTTCCTCTTTGGAAATCACCCGCCCTTCATCCTCAAAACCAGCAATTTGATCGAAGTTTAAATAGCGATACAAATCATCAGCAAAAGGATGAATTTTCTTCGCCACAATATCCAGATATTCCTGTACTGTGGGAATGCGTCCTAACAAGGCACAAACTGCGGCTAATTCTGCGGAACCAAGATACACGCGGGCATCTTTACCCATGCGATTATTGAAGTTGCGGGTAGAGGTAGAAAACACGGTTGTACCATCAGCAACTCGCGCTTGATTACCCATACATAAACTGCATCCAGGCATTTCTGTCCTCGCACCCGCAGCACCAAAAATGGCATATACACCTTCTTCTTTGAGTTGGGTTTCATCCATGCGAGTTGGTGGTGCTATCCACAGACGGGTTTTTACTTCACCTGCGCCTTCTAAAACTTTCGACATTGCCCGATAATGACCGATATTTGTCATACAAGAACCAAGGAATACTTCTTGTACTGGGTCATTAGCAACCTCTGATAATAATTTTACATTATCAGGGTCATTGGGAGCGGCGACAATTGGTTCTTTGATTTCGTTTAAATCAATTTCAATGATTTGGGCATACTCTGCATCAGCATCAGCTTCCAGTAATACGGGATTTGCTAGCCATTCTTCCATTTTGGCGATGCGGCGGAGGATAGTACGCTCATCGTGATAGCCTCTGGCTATCATATTTTTTAGCAAAGTAATGTTAGAACGCAGATATTCGGCAATGGTTTCTGTACTCAGCTTAATTGTGCAACCTGCACAGGAACGTTCTGCTGATGCATCTGTGATTTCAAAGGCTTGTTCGACTTTTAAATCTGGTAAGCCTTCAATTTCTAAAATTCTGCCTGAGAAGACGTTTTTCTTATTCTGCTTCTCTACTGTCAGTAACCCTTTTTGCATTGCCACATAAGGAATGGCGTTGACGATATCCCGCAAGGTGACACCAGGTTGCAATTCTCCTTTGAATCGTACCAAGACTGACTCTGGCATATCCAAGGGCATGACACCCAAGGCTGCTGCAAAAGCCACTAACCCGGAACCAGCAGGGAAGGAAATACCCAGAGGGAAGCGGGTGTGGGAGTCGCCGCCTGTGCCTACGGTGTCAGGTAGCAACATGCGGTTGAGCCAAGAGTGAATGATTCCATCACCGGGACGTAAGGCGACGCCGCCACGCTGGGCGAAGAAGTCCGGGAGTTCGTGATGGGTTTTGATGTCTACTGGTTTGGGATAGGCGGCGGTGTGACAGAAGCTTTGCATCACTAAGTCTGCACTGAAGCCGAGACAGGCGAGTTCTTTTAGCTCGTCGCGGGTCATGGGGCCTGTGGTATCTTGGGAACCAACGGTAGTCATGATGGGTTCACAAGATGTACCGGGACGAACGCCAGGTAAACCGCAAGCTTTACCTACCATTTTCTGTGCGAGGGTGTAGCCTTTGCCTGTGTCGTTCGGTTGTTGGGGACGGATGAAGATGGTGCTGGGTTCTAAACCGAGGGCTTGGCGGGTTTTGTCGGTGAGGGTACGTCCGATGAGTAGAGGGATGCGTCCCCCGGCGCGGACTTCATCGAGGATGGTGTCTGGTTTGAGGGTGAAGGTGGTGATAACTTCGCCATCTGCGTTGGTGATTTCACCTTTGTAGGGGTGAATAGTAATTACGTCGCCAGTTTCTAGCTTGGTGACATCACATTCTATCGGCAAAGCACCGGCATCTTCAGCTGTGTTGAAAAAGATAGGCGCGATCGCACCACCTAAAATATAACCCCCGGCGCGTTTGTTCGGAACAAAGGGGATATCATTGCCCATGTGCCACAACACGGAGTTAATGGCAGATTTCCGTGAGGAACCAGTACCCACTACATCCCCAACGTAAGCCACGGGATGTCCTTTTTTCTTCAACTCGGCAATGGTTTCTAAGCTTCCTGGTTGCCGTGACTCTAGCATGGCTAGGGCGTGTAAGGGAATATCTGGGCGGGTGGTAGCGTGGGTAGCGGGGGATAAGTCGTCCGTGTTGGTTTCCCCAGGAACTTTGAAGACGGTAACGGTAATTGCTTTTGGTACTTCTTTCCGCACGGTAAACCATTCTGCTTCTGCCCAAGCATCAACTACCTGCTTGGCATAGGGATTAGTTTTAGATAATTCTAAAACATCATGGAAAGCATCATATACCAAGAGGATTTTGCTTAAGGCGTTAGCGGCGTAGGCGGCGATGGGTTCCTTTCCCTGTCCACCCATAACTAGAGGGGTTTCGGAAGAGTCGGAGACGGAGACGGTGGGTAATTGCAACAACTCAATTAAGGATTGGACATTATAACCACCTACCATCGTGCCCAGTAATTCTACCGCCTGGATTCGAGAAATTAAGGGGCTTTTAGTGTCGCCTTTTGCGATAGCAGTGAGGAAACTGGCTTTGACGTAAGCCGCCGCATCCACACCAGGGGGTACGCGTTCACAAAGTGTGGGCAAAGCCCATTCGCGCAATAAATGCAATAATGTATCTTCTTCCCCTTGTGGTGGATCTTTGAGTAATTCACATAATTCTGAGGTTTGCTTGGCATCCAATGGTAAGGGGGGAATACCGAGTTGGGCGCGTTCCGCAACATGCTGACGGTATTGTTCTAGCATTTTTGTGTTCTCTATTCGGATGTTCTTACCTTAATTATGGAATATTTTTAGGCAATAATTGGCTATCAAAATTTACCCTATTTTTATGACTGAAAGCCTTACTGGTAATTAGTTTATTGTGCTTTTTTATATACTGAATGTATAGTTTTTATCAACCAAATATAGGCGTTTTATTTGGTTGATAAATTGCTCATGAAGGCAGGCAATAAGCACCGGATGATTATTGATATTTATGGTTGGTTTAGCCAAGTTTCTAAATCAGCAACACTAGAAAAATCTAATAATGCTTCTCCTAGGCTCTCTAATTGTTCAATTGATAATTCTCTAATTTTTTCGATTAATGATGTATCAATCTCACCCAGACGACGATTGAGTAGACGTATAACTAAACGTTGTTCTCCTTGTTGCCTCCCCTCTTGTCTTCCCTCTTGTCTTCCCTCTTCTTTAGCTTGTTCTCTGTCTCTTTGATAAAGTGGTTCTAGCCGCATAATTAACTCCTGATCATCTGCTTCTAATTCTTGATTTACTCTCAAGTTTTCCCGCAAGTTGTAAACTAATCCCAGGGTTGCTTTTTGGTATGGATGATTTAATGGTAACGCTTGCAACTCGATAATCGCTTGTGACTGCACACTTCCCCTTCCCAAAAGTCTCAACCATAAGGTTTCTGCTGTTGGCGGTAGTTGGTGTATCGCCACAATTACTGTCCGTAAAGCATCTGGGAGAAAATTTACTCCTGATGACCAATCTGCTTTTTGCACAGTGCCAAAGCTAGATAATCTAGTTTCAGATACAGTAGGTGTCAGAATCCACAATTTGGGTATTTCTGATTCCTGAAGTTTGGTTTTATTAGCTTTAGATTCTCGTCGTAGGAAAGCCTTTACTTCTAATAATTTTAGAATACAGTCGCAGATTTCATCAGTAGAAGCTGGATTGCGGAACGGTTCTATGAGTGCAGGATGTTCGGCAAATCTTCCTAGCAAACCCAGTATTTGTAAATTAGAGCTTTGTTGTTTAGCAGGAGTGAATAAAACATCTATTTCTTTTATCTCTCCTGAAACTTTTTCTGATGCCTTGACTTCGCCGTAATCTTTTAACAGTTCTTCCAGATAGTCTTTGGCAAATTTGTCATGTATAAAACGGGTCATTATTTATAGAGACGTGATGAATGACATTTTCATAACCATCAAAAATTATATTCTGCGATCGCTCCTTGAGGCTTCAGGCTACAATACGATGTTTTGTAGAATCCATCCCAATTGTTCAAGTTAGGTTGATGAGTCCGTTAAAAGGTTGTTGGTGGGTGAGTGCAATCATCGCTACATAGTGTATATTGTTGATTTACAGCGATCGCAGAGTTTAAAAAGATTGCAATATGGAAGTTTCACCAAAGGAGAATATTGCCAAAGCAAAGGAATATTGGAAGGACTACAGGAGTAGTAGTCTGTCAATTTTGTTTTGAGTTGTAGAAATATCCAGTTATTTATTTTAATTTAAATAAATTGCAAATTGTTTTAGATGTTACAGTTTACAAGTCTCGATGCGAGAGAAGAGTGCTAACATCCTAAACGGTGTTTAACCAAAATGAAAATAAAATGAATGCCCCAGTTTTATGTCTAGACCAACAGGGAGGTGTCCTCTGTAAGATGAGGTATTAAAAAGTACTTTACTATAAGAGATCCAATTACCTTTCACTTTCCATCCTACTAGTCTGTCAAGATAAAAATGCTCGACTGTAGTGCGGGCATCTTGCCCGCGTGAGCGAGACGCTCACACTACCAAAATCCCCTCAAAACAAAATTGACAGCCTACTACGCGATCGCGCATAATTCAATAAAGACAGCAAATTTATCTAATTTATTTGTGTTTATTATAGTAATTAATGATACTGTCCCACTAAATGTCAAAATTACTGGTTATCTTTAAATTACAGATTTAACCTAAAGATTTATGCAAGTGTTTGCAATATTTTTAACAAATTCCGATACAATGATAAATTTGTCCGCCGCATCCCGTTTTTAGTATATGTCCAAAACATACACCGTTGAAATTCGCCACCAGGGCGCACTGCATACTTTGCAAGTTCCTGAAGATGAAACCATTTTATCAGTAGCTGATAATGCTGGTTTAGAGTTGCCTAGTTCCTGTCATGCTGGTGTTTGCACTACCTGTGCTGGTCAAATTATTGAGGGAACTGTAGATCAAACTGATGGTATGGGTGTTAGCCCAGAGTTGCAAAAACAAGGTTATGTATTGCTTTGTGTTGCTAAACCCCGTTCAGATTTAAAAATTGAAACAGAAAAAGAAGATATTCTTTATCAATTGCAATTTGGTAAAGATAATTAATCAGTTATCAGTAAACAGTTATCATCTGGAAATTCTGATTTGATAACTGTTTACTGTTAATTGACAAATGACATAGGTTATCCTAGAAAGCACAAAACAACGGGATTTAAGCTATGACGACGCATTTTATTACAGCTGAAATCGACCTACAAGCCACTCCAAAAGAATTACAGCAAGCAATTGAGGCAGAGTTGGAAAAACAAGGTGAACCCCTGCGCTGGGCGATTACCTCTGTTGACGATGAACAGCAAAAAGCTGTTGTAGAAGCTGTTGTGACTACAGTCAGTGCTGAGTAATTAAGTAATGAGTCTTGAGTATTTAGAAGTGTAGCAGGCAACAGGCAATAGGTTTAAAAGTCTGTTTGTGTCAGGTTTTTATGATGAGCGGATGTCTTAATCTACCTGTCCACAGCTATATTACAAATTTTTACTATTCAGGACTCAAAACTCAACTATGCAACGTCCTTACACAGCTATTTTGACTATACCCACTGGCATTGGGGCAGCAATTGGCGGCTATGCAGGAGATGCGATACCAGTTGCCCGCACAATAGCACAGGTTTGCGATCGCCTAATCACTCACCCCAATGTCCTCAATGGTGCTAGCCTCTACTGGAATCTCCCCAACACTTTCTATGTTGAAGGTTACGGACTTGATAAATTCGCTGCTGGATGTTGGGGTTTGCGTCCTGTGCGTAGTAACAAGATAGGTTTACTTTTAGACCAGGGTATCGAGCCAGAATTACGGCTCAGACATCTGCAAGCAGGCGATGCTGCCAGAGCTACCCTAGGTTTGAACATCACAGATTATGTAATTACAGATGCACCATTAAACGTAGAATTACGCACCTCAACATCCGGGGCAAGTTGGGGAACCATTGGCAACCCAGATAGCTTACTCAGGGCGGCTGAAGTATTAATAAAAAAAGCAGGAGCAGAAGCGATCGCAGTTGTTGCCCGTTTCCCTGATGATATGGATGCAGCAGCAGTAGAAAACTACCGCAACGGTCAAGGCGTCGATCCCTTAGCAGGTGCTGAAGCCGTTATTAGTCATTTGGTAGTGCGAACCTTTCAAATCCCTTGCGCCCATGCACCCGCCCTCGCCAGTGTACCTCCAGACCCTAATTTATCACCCCGTGCCGCCGCCGAAGAATTAGGTTATACCTTCCTGCCGTGCGTCCTGGTTGGACTGAGTCGCGCGCCGCAGTTTATCATAGATAGCAGAATCACCGCTTTACCAGCAGATATTTGGGCAGACCAAGTTGATGTAGCGATCGCACCTGCAACAGCTTGTGGAAGTAGCGCCTTACTGAGTTTAGATCAGAGACGATGCCAAATTATTACCGTAGATGAAAATAAAACTCAGATCCAAGTCCCTCCTCAAGCATTAGGGATAGAATCTATACAGGTAAACTCTTATTTAGAAGCAGTAGGTGTATTAGTCGCCCACAAAGCAGGTATTAATCCCCTATCTCTCCGTCCAGGATTATCTTCTATGGGTCATTAGTTATTAGTTATTTGTCATTTGTAAAGACGCGATTAATCGCGTCTTTACAAGGGTCAAGAGTCAAAAGTTATTCCCCATTCCCCATTCCCCATTCTCCAAATAAATACTCGTGGTTGAACAAAAAAAACAAGAGCCAGAAATGCCATATTTAACACGCATCCAAGTACTTGGGGCTATGGGTGCAACAGCGATTATTTTATGGATAGTCGCCAAACTATGGCTGCGCTTCGGTGAATTTTCTCTATTTTCTTGGCATTGGAACAGCAGTGATTTCATCTTAGGAATTGGTTTAGGGTTAATTATTACTTTTGTCAGTGGTTTAGCTTACCGCTTCTGTACCCCATACCGTAAAAGTGCAGATTATTACCTGGAATTAGTCTTGAAACCCTTAGCTTTACCAGATTTAATTTGGCTGGGGTTATTACCAGGGTTGAGTGAGGAATTGCTATTTAGGGGGGTAATGCTGCCAGCCTTGGGATCGGATCTTGTAGCTGTCATCGTATCCAGTCTTTGCTTCGGTGTCTTGCACCTCAGTGGTGCTAATCAATGGCCCTATGTGATTTGGGCAACTATTGTTGGGTTAATGCTGGGTTACAGCGCTCTAGTTACTGGTAACTTGTTAGTACCAATTGTTGCTCACATCTTGACAAATTTAATTTCTAGCTATTTGTGGAAAATGCGGCAATTGAATTAGGTAATAACCCAAGTTGCTAGTTACATAGATGCACCCTGGAATCATTACATTAAACAGTCGATTCGTCATTATATTGAAACCGTATTTAGCGGGATTACAAGTGGTTTTCAAAAATCGATTCATGCGGTAACGTATGAAGGTTTTTTACTGAAGTTGCAAGCTTTTATTTTTGCTTACACTCTGCAACAAGCTTTTATTGACTAAGTTGCAAATGTTACCTTCTATTCAACTACACTGAACATTCTTCATGGCATTTTTATGGTGGTTGGAGTTCGTACAACCCTTATTTACCGTGCCTACACTTTCCATCTCCTCTTTTGTCTTCTATTACCCACAACTTGGGTTATTAGGGATTTGGATGAATTTTAACAATATTCCCAACCCGCTCCAGTGAAATAATAGTATGTTTCAATCCCTAATAGGGATTTGGATGAATTTTAACACTTTTATAGGCATTCTGTTTACTATAAAAAAGTAGTTTCAATCCCTAATAGGGATTTGGATGAATTTTAACTCTGCACAGGAATACACTTATCTCTGCATTCCTTGTTTCAATCCCTAATAGGGATTTGGATGAATTTTAACTTTTATGAAGTACATCAAAACCCGTATCAATACCAAGTTTCAATCCCTAATAGGGATTTGGATGAATTTTAACCTGGTACAGATGTTAGATTCTTTCAGATATTTAACAAGTTTCAATCCCTAATAGGGATTTGGATGAATTTTAACTTATATATAACCCTCAGAATGGGAAGTTTAGTAACAGTTTCAATCCCTAATAGGGATTTGGATGAATTTTAACGGAGCGATCTGCCAGGGAAGGGCGTAATCCTAAGTTTCAATCCCTAATAGGGATTTGGATGAATTTTAACGGGATATGGGCAAAATTAATAATTTAAATTCACAGGTTTCAATCCCTAATAGGGATTTGGATGAATTTTAACCAGCGCCGATTCCGCTACACAAATCAAGTTGTCGCGTTTCAATCCCTAATAGGGATTTGGATGAATTTTAACGTGGGTTTAAATTTTGATATCTCTAATTTAACTTGTTTCAATCCCTAATAGGGATTTGGATGAATTTTAACTAGACAAATATCCCCACAAGGAATCGTGCCATTTTGTTTCAATCCCTAATAGGGATTTGGATGAATTTTAACCTGAACCAATTCAATACTCTGATGTAATTCTATTCGTTTCAATCCCTAATAGGGATTTGGATGAATTTTAACTTTTTTTTATGACATGTTTTTCGCGGGGTACATAAAATGTTTCAATCCCTAATAGGGATTTGGATGAATTTTAACGATTGACTTACGCAATCTTCACCAGTGATAGATACGTTTCAATCCCTAATAGGGATTTGGATGAATTTTAACATAGTAGCAGTGTTTCAAAAGTACGGCTATCCAGTTTCAATCCCTAATAGGGATTTGGATGAATTTTAACAATCTCATCCGTATTGGTTTTACCTCCAATAATACGTTTCAATCCCTAATAGGGATTTGGATGAATTTTAACTGGTTATTATTAGAACTCTGATCATAGAAGGTTCTGTTTCAATCCCTAATAGGGATTTGGATGAATTTTAACACGAATACCTTCCCGAATACCGAGAAGTGCAGCAGTTTCAATCCCTAATAGGGATTTGGATGAATTTTAACTACCGGCAATATTTACCATCCGATGCTGATTTGAAAGTTTCAATCCCTAATAGGGATTTGGATGAATTTTAACCGTCCAGGCGTAATTCCATGCAAGTCTGGATTGTGTTTCAATCCCTAATAGGGATTTGGATGAATTTTAACTAAGCCATGCCTGGAATCGGGACGGAAAAAATCAGTTTCAATCCCTAATAGGGATTTGGATGAATTTTAACCAGTGATTGTCCTGTACGCTGATGGCGGTGCTGGCAAGTTTCAATCCCTAATAGGGATTTGGATGAATTTTAACATCTGAGTTGGAATCTGAGTTGGGATCTGAAGTTGGTTTCAATCCCTAATAGGGATTTGGATGAATTTTAACGCGACAAGGAAGTACTCTTAAAGAAAGTTACTGAGTTTCAATCCCTAATAGGGATTTGGATGAATTTTAACCCAGCATTCCTTTCCACTTGTAAGTGGAACAATGTAGTTTCAATCCCTAATAGGGATTTGGATGAATTTTAACAAACCTAAACTAATTAAGACCTTACTGATTTTGGGTTTCAATCCCTAATAGGGATTTGGATGAATTTTAACAGGAGTGGAAGAGTCAAATAAAGAGTGGAAGAAGAGTTTCAATCCCTAATAGGGATTTGGATGAATTTTAACGGTCGCTTCTACAGACCCCGCTATATCTCTATTAATAGTTTCAATCCCTAATAGGGATTTGGATGAATTTTAACTCCATTAATAGTCTCAATTAAATCTCCTCCTATCTCGTTTCAATCCCTAATAGGGATTTGGATGAATTTTAACAAATTAGCCGGGTCATCTGCTCAAGTAGGAGCTAAGTTTCAATCCCTAATAGGGATTTGGATGAATTTTAACTTTCTAGTCAATTTTTTGTTCCTACTTACTTTTTTGTTTCAATCCCTAATAGGGATTTGGATGAATTTTAACTTGCCTCTCTTACTGGCGTATCAGCTTCAGATATGTTTCAATCCCTAATAGGGATTTGGATGAATTTTAACTAGCGATACGGGCGTTTAAGTCCAAATTGCTTTGGACGCCGTTTCAATCCCTAATAGGGATTTGGATGAATTTTAACTTTAATAGCGCGCTTTCTATACTCATACGGTGTGCCAGTTTCAATCCCTAATAGGGATTTGGATGAATTTTAACTTGTTACTAAAGTAGAAAATATTTTTACTTCTTATGAGTTTCAATCCCTAATAGGGATTTGGATGAATTTTAACATATTAGATTCTCGTTAGAAATCCCAAGTATTACTGTTTCAATCCCTAATAGGGATTTGGATGAATTTTAACTAGTCATTGCTGTCTGTTCAGGCACCTTAAAAGCTGTTTCAATCCCTAATAGGGATTTGGATGAATTTTAACCCTATAGTCTTAGTGGAGATTATAATAATAGTGTTTGTTTCAATCCCTAATAGGGATTTGGATGAATTTTAACAGAGGAATGTTATACCTTGTTCCTCTAATCTTAATAGTTTCAATCCCTAATAGGGATTTGGATGAATTTTAACCTATTACTATTCGCTGCACCCGAAAGTAAACGCCATCTCAGTTTCAATCCCTAATAGGGATTTGGATGAATTTTAACATGTGAGATGGCAAAGCAAACGAGTAGACGAACAAAGGTTTCAATCCCTAATAGGGATTTGGATGAATTTTAACCTATGAATCTTAAAGAGCATAATGAGACATTTAAAAGGTTTCAATCCCTAATAGGGATTTGGATGAATTTTAACAGTAAGAGCCGCGCAAGTAAAAGCAGGTTTTGAATGTTTCAATCCCTAATAGGGATTTGGATGAATTTTAACTCGACAATCGTCTGAGTAAAATTATCGGGGCGTTCTTTAAGTTTCAATCCCTAATAGGGATTTGGATGAATTTTAACAAGTAATGATGGCGATATTATCCTCTATTTAAAAGGAGGGGTGTTTCAATCCCTAATAGGGATTTGGATGAATTTTAACGTCTGGAAAAGGTAAAAACGCTAACTCTTGGCATGTTTCAATCCCTAATAGGGATTTGGATGAATTTTAACTAATAATTTCTACGGTTTCTCTCTGAGTGTTTGAAAGTTTCAATCCCTAATAGGGATTTGGATGAATTTTAACTGTTTATTCTTATTTAAGGGCTATAAAAGGCAACGTTTCAATCCCTAATAGGGATTTGGATGAATTTTAACGAGGTACGTCAAGAATATCCAAATAAAATTGTAGGTTTCAATCCCTAATAGGGATTTGGATGAATTTTAACTTTTTGGTGTTTTTCTTCATCCTGTATATTTTTAGTTTCAATCCCTAATAGGGATTTGGATGAATTTTAACACGTAAATATTTTTTTCATTAAGAAGTGCATCATAGTTTCAATCCCTAATAGGGATTTGGATGAATTTTAACCTATAGTGTTCTTAGTGGTTAACCTTTGTATGTAGTTTCAATCCCTAATAGGGATTTGGATGAATTTTAACAGTTTGAATGTGCAATAAGCCCTTTTATTGAGAAGTTTCAATCCCTAATAGGGATTTGGATGAATTTTAACTTTAATAGTGGAATTTGTGATATCTCAAGAAGTTGTTTCAATCCCTAATAGGGATTTGGATGAATTTTAACAGAGGGAGCCGGAAACCTACGCTGTATTTAGTTTTCAAGGTACAGTTGCGCGGAACAGACACAATAATAGCATGAGAAAAACGGTTTGGGAAGAATTTTAGAAAAAGTAAAGGTTGAAACCGTTCTTTTGTAAGCGTTTCAGAGATTGCGCGGATGGTAATTGGGTGACTAATGGGGTGAAATCCTTGCTGGAGTTGAGATACAAGCAATTTTTTACAGATACTCAATTTGTACACCTACCCTTCCGCGCAGTCAAAATTTGAGAACTTAGCTAGAAACTGATTCGGCGAAGAAAATTGTTTCGTCCCGTGGCTGTTCTCCACCAATGCGTTCAATTTTACCTTGACAACAGCCACAGAGAAAATAAAAGCGCACGCTGTCGGTGTTGGGTTTAATCAGTTTAGCTAAACGCGATCGCAATTTTGCATACTGGGTAGAGGTCAAATTACATTCAAATACGCTCAGTTGTACCCATTGACCATAGGATTTGAGTATGGAATGGATTTTTGTCCGTCGCTTATCTTCTGGAATGTCGTAGCTGACAACTATATACATGGGAATGGAAAGAAGAACAAATGACAAATAACCAATAACAAATAACCAAAATCACTTGAGAACAAGAGGGGGATATTTATCGATGTCGCCCATGAGGTATTTCGCTAGTAATCTGGCTTGAATTTCAAAGGTTTCTTGGTAGCTGTGTTTGTTTCCGAGGACTGGATGTTTGAATTGGGATTGTTTCTTTTGTTCGTAGGCGCGGAGAAATGCGTGCAGTCCTTCTTTGGTTAAGGACACTGCGCCACTGAGGGGTTCGGTGGTAAAGTCAGCTAGGGTGAGCGATCGCTTATTGATCAGTGACAGTACGACAGCATCAACTATTAAGGGGCGAAACTCTTCCATCAAATCCAAGGCTAGGGAAGGTCTACCATAACGTTCTACGTGTAAGTAGCCAAGATAGGGGTCAAAGCCGACGATATTAAGGGCACTTTGAACATCGTGGCGTAGCAAGGAATACCCAAAACTCAGTAAGGCGTTGACGGGGTCAGTGGGTGGACGGCGGCGTCTGGCTTCAAATTGAAATTGTGAAGTTTTGATTAGCTGGTTAAAACAACCAAAATAAGCTGCACTACCAGCACCTTCTAAGCCTCTGAGAGAATCAATTTTGCTAGTTTGCTCGATGGGTGCGATCGCCTGTTCCAATCGGGTAATATTAGTATTCAGATCAAGCTCAGGATGTTCGCGCTGGTAGCGCAGTAAAGCATGGCGATAATTTTTCAATTTACCCCGCACAAATCCCCTAACTAAATGTATTGCTAGTTCTGATTCTCCGATTGCTTGCCATTGGGCTTTACGGAGAAAGATATTTTTGGTCACTTCTGGTTCTAAACGCCCTAAATATCTACCAGTTTGGGTGAGGAAACTTAAGCAAATGTGGCGTTCTAAAAGTTCGTTGATGACGGCGGGAGAGACGGTAGCTCGACCTAAAATAACTATTCCTGCTACCTTAATTAAAGGTACATCTAAGATGGTTTTTTTCTCAGCTTTCACAGTCAGTCGTTCGTCAACTTTACCGATGAAAGCATCAGTTTGCGTTACGTAAACTGTTCCCATATTTTTATCCTTAATTAGCTTCTTGATAACTTTTGATTTTTTCTGTGGCTTTGGGTAAACACTGAGCATAAAGACTGCATCCAGAGCAGCGTTTGCTGTAAACTGCCTTGGGCATGGTTCCAGTTTTTAAGATATTTGTGACAGCTTGAATAGTAGCGATCGCACTTTGCCGTAACTCTGCATTAATCTCTACTAATTGCCGTTGATGGGAGTGGGCATAATATATGTAACCAGTATTGATAGTTTGCCCTGTCATTTCTTCTAAACATAAGGCTTGGGCGCAGACTTGCAACTCGTCATTATCCCACTCTCCTTTACGTCCCCGCTTATATTCGATGGGACACCATTGTCCAGATTCTAATTCAACTAAGTCAGATTTTCCGATTAGTTGGTATTTCTCAGACTTCAACCAAATCGCTCGAATTTGCCAGGTTTCTTCACGCATTCCATCGCCTATAGTGTGGACGCGATCGTGTAAACTTGTGCCTTCAATTGTATATTGGTTATCAACAAATTCACCTGCACAAAACATCCGCCAACAGCGATGCGAACAATAGGCATATTGATTCAATGCCGCAATCGGAATATATTCGGTGTTCATAGTTATTTGTTATTTGGCATTTGTGAAGAGTCAAAGGTTAAGAGTATTAGTTAACCGTGAACACTGAGCGAAGTCGAAGTGTTGTCCATACCCAATGCCCTAATAATCCAAACGCCGCATCATTCCCATACCCATTGTTGTTTTTCGTCCAACTCCTGCATATAATGCAAAGTCAGCCAAGGCATTAAGTTGCTTAATTTGTATTGGTTCAATTTCGCCTAACAGCCGATAGCTAACCTCTCCCAGAATGCCAATAAATTTACTACGAGAGTCAGCTAAAATTTCTGTATGAATATTGATAAAAGAAGGGAAAATTGACTCAAGAGCAATTTGAGAAAACTCAATACCACTGTATTTATTCCACCGCGTCAAGAGAGAGTTAAAAACACATTCTCTGGTAGGAAGGGTTGTATCAAACTTTCCTTGGCGGAAGGCGGTAGGTGTGGAGAAGGTGAAGCGAATTGTGGTGTCGAGATCGCTTGCTTGCTCATACAATTGAGCGTAAGTGCAAGCATTTGCCCAAGGTTGCGTAGATTGGGGTGTGCCTTGAATGCTGGTAATGTACAAGTTAGCCGGGCCAAGATGCCAAGGGTGATTAGGATTAAGATTTAGCCACAGTTGGGTAAGTTGGCTAAAGAGAGTGTCATCTAGTAGAGAAATACGCCACCAACAGGGAGTTCCGGCGGGAATGGGTTGTTGATGTGAGTATTGCAATTGAGATCCCCCTCTACCCCCCTTAGAAAAGGAAGAGTTAGTTTGCAGAGGGGAGAGGGTGAAAGCTTTGTCAGCGTTGGAGTCGTGGAGGCGATCGCCTAATGTTCTATCTACAGAACTGACGAGAGTTAAAAATAGGGCGTGGAGATGTCTGCCGGTGAGATACTGAGGGGGAATGGGGGACTGGGGAAGCAGGTTTAGGATTAGGCTGTGGGGCATATAACAATTCAAAAGCTTACTTTCGTTTTTTTGTTGTATACTCAGAGACTCTTGATTCGATGGTAAACTCTGGTATTTCTGCGAGTTCGGTATCGCTTAAATTATACTGCTCACAAACCAAGCTCAGACGATTTCCAGGTGTTGTTACCGCATTGACAGAGTGGGTTAAATCACCCTGAAAGTAAACCAAAGTACTCATTTGCGGCTTAATTTGTCCTAGGTGGCGTTTGTGCGACTTGAGTACTAATTCTCCCCCTTTCATATCTTGAGGTATCCGCACGTAAAGAACGCTAACAACCGCAGGTGGTTCAACGGTTTTGCAGTAGGAACGCAGAGAGCGATCAATGTGCGGATCGACACGTGAGCCTTCCTGAAGCAGCAAAGGATTGAGGTAAAAAGCGTTACAGCTTGGCTGGAGGGCTAAGTCTAGGTAGGGTTGGAAGTAGGGGAATTTTTGGGCTACTGTGGGGATGTGCGATCGCCTGAATACCACAGAAAATCCCTTAGTCCCGACAAAATCGCGGTTGAGGTTGTTGACAGCAAAGTAAGAACAAGCCTGGATTTCTCCCCACAAGTTATTAAGGTAGTCGCTGGGGAAGGCGTTTGGTTGTTGCTGGTAGTGTTTCACGGGAGTGTGGGAAAATGGAGGGGCGATCGCTTAATAATTAACTGTGGAAACGATATTCCATTCGAGCCGGGATTTTTACATCCTTAACATCATCAAAGTAGTAGTATTGTCCTCTAATTTGTACATTCTGAATTAGGCTAACTGGAGGCATATTCACCACATCGTAGCTAATTACTTGATTAGTGAACATCACATCTAAAGGATTTAGAGGATAGGTACAGGTGAATATACCCTCAGCTATTTTAGGTTTTGGTAATTGTTCTACTGTCACTTCGGCTTTGCTCATCCATTTACCCAAACGAATCCACTTTGGTAGTTTGAGTTCTTTTTGGGAAATTACAAAAAACTCAAATTTGCTTTCTGCTGCTATTTCCTTTGCTCTGCCAAAACTAGGGATATTTTTCTGTGTTTTCTCCATTTCAACATGGTAGTTGTTGTTAGCATACTTCCACGTATTTAGGATAGCAGAATGATTGAGCGATCGCGCCGGAGTTATGTAAATTTGCTGTTGATTGAGTGGCGTTAAATGCTCCTCATATTTAGGCACTTGCTCAGGACAAAAGTAGCGATACGAATGTTCTTCAGCAACAGTAGTAGAGTAGATTGCACTATCAACTAATCCCAACGCATAACAGAGAGCATAATTATGAATTACTGGCTCTGTTTCATATAATCTGCCAATTTCACGAGTTGCATAATAAAGGCTGTCGTGTAATTCTAATTGACAACGGTAAATAAATACCATTTTGTTTACTCCGTTACAGCAGCAGCTTTCTTATTACCCTTGGTATCCTTCTTAGCGTCTTTCTTACCAGATTTAAGAACCCATGTTTGAGCATAAACAGATGATTCAGCATTTGCTTGACTCAACATTTCTTGTAATCTAGTTTCTTCACTAGTGATAGATTTAACTTCACTCAAAAGTTGTGTGAAAGATGCACCAATAAAATCAGCATGAGAAATACACTCTTCAGACATCAGAGCATGAATTGCTTGAGTAGCAGCTTCTAAAACTTCATCTTCATTGAGTGGATCGGGAGGATTGATTTTTCCTTTCTGTTGCATTAAGTCATAGATTTTTTGAGTCCAGAGAAGATTACTGATAATTTCACCATCAGCAAAAATTACTCCAATTAACTCATTACGTACTCTACCAGTACGAGTAGTTTGCGCTCCATAATGGCGTGTTCTCAGAATATTATTGAAAACATAGAGAAATCCAGCTTCAGTTGGATCTTTCAAGGTGACAATGCTGGGGAAAAAGACTTGAGGTAAAATATGGTCTTGGCTGTTAATTCGGCTAGTTACTTCACCTTGACGGCTCATGGTTCCATTTTCAAAAGGTGCATTCAGGGTAAAGTTTAGGTGAGAATCATCAAAAGGTGTAATGGAATAAGCTGTATCTACAACTACTTTAGATTTTTCCGAACCGGAATCACCAATAGCAAAACCATAGAGAATACAATCAGGAGTGGTTTTACTAAAATCTACGTTATAGTCGCATTTCTCCCACTCACCAATTTTGTAGTTACGTAGTAATTCCCTACCTGTTAAACGTTCTGGTGTTGACTGTTTGCGCTTAAACATTGCTAAACGGCTGATAGGTTCTTTGTGTTCAATTCCAGCACGTACTCTGGCTTTATTGAGTTCACCATCTGTCTGGAATAAAGGATAAGATTCTGTCACACGAATAGTGATGAAATGAGCGTATTTTCCCATCGGTTTAGCAGGGATGGTGTCATGAAAAAATTTGGAGTCCAGTGTTTTGAGAAATTTCATAGTTTGATTACTCCGGTTTAGTTAGTGGAAAAAAGAATAGATTAGACTGCTGCTTCAAGTTCTAGTTCAGGAATTTCATCAGGTTCATCTTGTGGACGCGCTTTACGTTCTTGATCGTCTGCTAGGCGATAAAGGTATTCACAAGTATCTCGAATTAGATTGAGTTGAGTACCTGCTAAACGGGCGCGATCGCTTTTAAAACTACCCTCAAATATTTCCTTGACAAAATATCTAGAAAATTCATAAACAGCTTGACGTTCTTCTTCTGAAGTTAAGGCTGGTTTCCACTTACCATCAATTAAAGTTAGTGTCGGTTTTCCTTCAGCAGTTTTGCGTCGTACATTATTCATCAGCTTTGACAAACGAGCCGCCACTACATCTGTTAAAGCATCAGCATCACTAGCTATAGCTTTATCAATTTTCAAAATCACATCAGCAGCTTCATCAATTGGTTTAAGAATTGCATTTGCTTTAGCATATTGACTCTTGGCTCGATAAAAACGGCGGTAGAGTTCTGTTAACTGGCGTAGTTGATTCACAGTTTGTCCTCCTGGTTCAAAATAGTGGTAAAAATCCAAGTATAGGCGAACTTTTGCAATAGACACAGCATCGATTTTGTCTTGCTTTCGCAGCCATTTATTGAGGTAATGAAATACATACAAGGGACTCGTTTCTAAATCTCTTGCTAAGTCTGCTAATTTTCCCCAATCTGGATCGCCATCTTTTTTGCGGTTTGCTTCTAAGTGGATGGAGTAAGCAGCAGTGAGTGCGTTAAGTGGAGAAAATTCTCGCTTTTCTAAACTCCGAGGTATGATGCTATCTAAACGATAGTTATCTTTTTTAATCAAGGAACGAATTGCTTGGTGTTCTCCATCTAGTAAAACTGTTTGTTCAAAATCAGCACCACTAATAAAAGGTGGTACAGGTGATTCTGATGCTACGACTTTTACATCGATAACAAGCGGTAATGCTAATGCTAACCAAGCTGGTGTTACCCATGATTCGGTGTCTGTGGGTTCTCTTCCTGGTGGTAAACCTAAAAAGAAAAATGTTAGAGTTTCATGTTCGGGAAAGCTAATTTTGAAAGTGCGATCGTCTTCTGGTTTGAGATTTTCTTTAATTAGTAGAGAATCTACTTTTAAGTAGTTTTTAATTTCCAAGTTTGCAACTTGATTTTCGGTAATAAAATGCTTCCGCATCTCCGCATCAAATCGAGTTCGAGAAAATTGATTGTAAGCTAGTTGCAAAAATTTATTAGTTTCTGGCGTAAAGAAGTAAGTTGGATAAAGATAAAGATAGCGATATTTGCGACTCTCAAAGTCTCCTCCTACAGCATTTGTTTGGTTCATCAAAATTTGTCTCAACATGATTTCAATTGACCAAATTGAGCAAATTTGTCGTTTAGCAGCTTGAGCATTAAATAAAATCTGACGGTTACTGTAAACTTGAGGTGCGAATAAAGTTGCTGATTCCATTTGTTCGGTTACAGTATATGAGGAACTAGAAATTGCACAAACATTTTCTCGTCCTCTCCCTGTAACTTTGGCGGCGTTATAGCGTTTCAGTTCCACTAAAAATGAGTCTGGTTCTGGTTGTATAACTGCACCTGTGGGTAGTGAAATAACTCGATTAACATAAGTTTTTAAGTCATCCCAACCATCAGGCATATCCTGAAACTCTGCTAAAATTGGTCTAACTAAAGCCGCAGCATGATTCACCATCCCTTTCATTACTTCCAGGATTTGAGCAAAGTCTAGTCCTGAATGATTACGAAAATATTGTGCTGCTAAATAATACCAATCAAGAGGTACACCACCTGTTTTTTTCAAAGATTGAATTTGTCTGATGGCTGGAATTTCTGCTGATAATTCTAAGTATTCAGCTAGCTTTTGTGTTAAATCCAAATCAGGGAGATTTTTTCTCTGATTTTTTGGTAGTTGTTTCTGCCAAACGTTAACTTTTTCGCACCAACTACCCCAAATTCCTCGACAGAGTATATCGCCAAATTCTGCCAAGCGATCGATACGAACTTCATTAGGAAATTGTAAGTTTAAATGTGCTGCTAGTTCGCCTTGTGCTTGATAACTCTGTAAGCTTTCGCCTCGCTTGTCAGCAGAAGCATTTTTCGAGTCTGGAAGTAGTCGAGAAGCAGCATCAATGCTAACTTCCATTAATTCAACTACATCAAAAAATAACCAGTAATAATCAGCAAATTTAAACCCTTTACCATCCCGATTAAAACCTGTTTGTCTTTCTTTGAGTTTTTCTGCACACAGGTACTTAATTTTGGTAATAACTTGTTCAGGAATTGTATCTGTTGTAATCGCCGGAGCATCAACTGTAGCTAAATAGACAACACCATCAGGTAGATGGAGTAATGGTGTATAAAACTCTTCAGGATGTGCTGCAATTAAAGCATTATTGAAAATATTGGTGAGAATACCGCGATTTTCTGAAAGGGAGTGATAGGTAAGTTTTAGTTGATGATTACTTAAGTTGTTAAGTAATGTAGGTAAACGACCATCTTCTACATCTCGCGGATGTTTGATTACTGAAGCAAATAAATCAGATAGTGAAACTAAGTCAATCAAAACTTGTCTAATTCTGCTATCTAATCTACCGTCATCTAATGGTTTTAATCCACGAGTAATTAAACCTAAATCTGCATCATTTTTAACGCCTGCATTGCTACTAATTTCAATGATGTCATCAATCAGTTCTTCCCATTGTTCGCCTAGTAAGTGGTGTAAACCAAAATCTAAAATCTTTTTGCTAATGTATCCACGTCCCAGATTAGGAGCATCTGATTTTTTTGGTGGTTCTTCTTCCCAGTTGCGATTAATTGAGTTTTGTTCTAACCAATCTATATAGTCAGGAAATTTTTCATAATCATGCAACAGATAGGAAACAATAAATACAGCGATTTGTAAGTCTTCACAACTTCGCTTAACTCGATTTGTGCCTATTTGTTCAGCTTGCAATTTCTTCAAAATGCGATAGCTAGGAAATAGACCATTAAGTAAGTGAGCAACTATAGATTGGTCACCAGCATTGTCTCTACGAAGTGGTTTTTTACCTTCTACTGCGCGTTTAGCATTAATGATTTCAACAGTGATTTCAAAAAATTTACCACCTTTAGCAGTTGCTCCTGCTAGCTGTTGAATTAAATTAGGTAAAACGTAATCTGCAAATTTTTCTAAAATGCGATCGCCTACATTTCCTTGAGCCTTTTTTACAGCTTCTTTGAATAACCGAATAGTCAGAAGTTCCCGTTTTAGAGGTGATTCATCATCCTCATCTTCTGTAGCTTCAAAATCTGGAACTTCTTCAGGCAGATTATCATCAAATTCATCCATTAATCGTTATCCTCTGAGTCAATTGCTTGATATTCTTGAATATTACCGTTGCGAATTATCCACAACTTACCCGTCACATCTGCCGCTTCTAAACCAGCAATTAATGTCTCAATAGCTTCACGCCAATCACCAAATTTAGAACGAGGAGGTAAACGTAAAATTACTATTCCTGAATAGCTAGAGGGATTATATTTCAGACGATTTCCAAGTCCTCTGTCTGAAGTAACTAATATCCTGCGTTCACTGTGACAAATATCAATTAATTCTTCATCTGGACTAGAAGTTAAACCCTGTTCTTTTACTGTTGCAACATCATGTCCTGCTAAACGCAACCATGTAACTACGCGCAGGCTACCAAGATTTTCATCTAGTTTGATATTCACTTTTTTGTTTCCTTGTGAATTCCTAAAGGAATTTCAACAAAACTATCCCTTGTCATCTCAGCACCATAGGCGATACAAGCAAGAATGTCTTCTTTTTCTAAGCTAGGATATTCTTCTAGAATGGTCTCTATTGTTTCTCCTGCTGCTAAAAGGTCGAGAATTAAAGAAACCCAAATACGATGTCCGCGAATGCAAGGTTTACCGGAACAAATATTTGGATCGATAGAAATGCGAGAAAGCAGATTATCTTGAGTCATTGGTTGTTCTCCAAATTTTTCGTAGGAAATTAAAACATGCTCGTTAAGCATTTACCTGAGCCGTGTAACGCTCCATCCGCTTAAATTCCATCGTTCACACTTCCAATCATTTGCACAGACTTGAGGACTATTTATATAGTTACGTTTGCGCTTCAGTTTGACTCTAACCGTTATTCTTCCCTTGGTTATACCAGCATCAAACCGCGAATTTTTAGTCTTGAGCCAGTATAAAAGCGAGTGGCGTAAGCTTTCTGGCATCTGAAAGATATCATCGTCGTTAAGATGAATGTGCATAAGAAGACCTGATGAGGTGTGTTCTCATCATCTTGGCATCTACAGATTAAAAAATCAAGTAGTTACTGTCGCTATATGATTAAGGTGTTACTGTGGCTATGTGATTCGCCCAAATGGAAACGACATCGTGTAATCTATATATTAAGGAGAAAGAAACGCAGTGCAGTACTGCATAAGCATAAATGCTTAAAATACCTCTTAGGGATTGAAATACTGTTGCTTTCTGATTTCGAGCAAAATTCTTTCTCCTCAAGCTTTTTACTAAATCCATATTTCATCCTCCTTTAGCTGATATTTGGGGTTGTGAGCGTTTACAGCAAGTTTTAGCATATCCATCCTTCATCGTCCTTTGGCTTCCAATGCCAAGTTAAGGTTTCCAATAACAGCGCATCTTGTCCAAAAGTAATGGTGTAGCGGGGACTTCTATCCTCTGGTTCATTGGTGAGGGGGTAAGCTTGAAAGTGCATGGGTAGTCTGAGAGTGGCGCGTAAATAGTTGCGATCGCGGTCTGAAATGAAGCACACTAGTTTACGTCTACTCACAGCATCACTAATTTGGTTGATACCGTAACCGTGTCGTTGACAAATCTCCAAATCATTAAGAACCTGAACTTTACCAGATTTAACCAATTCCTTCAGATTCCCTGGATAATAAAAGTGCCAATCTTCCCGCACATCCCGATAGCCTTTGAACTTTAAATAACACAAAGCTTTATCAAAGCGAGTAGTAATTACTCCAGCTTTTTCAGCTTTTTCTATAAAGCTATTTTTATCCCATAACTCGAAAATAAAGTTACTGAGAATGCCAGGAAGATTATACATTTTAAATCTTTCTGCCTCTGGCTCATCTGGATTAGTTAAATCATAAATTGCACAGTCTAACTGGCTACTTCCGCGAAAACTCCTAGCTTCATCAATAATTTTGGTTTTACCTTCATTTTGACAGCGGTAAAACTGTGCATTCATCTGTTTAATGCTAATTCCTAAAGCATTTTGAACACTAGCACCAAATTTCTTAGCTACCTCTGGATATTTCTCTTTCATGTGATGGTTTCCTTGCAGCTTGGAATAGATATAAGCTGATTGGATACCACCCCATCGCTGAGGATATCGCTCAAACTGATTTTTATCAGTCCAAAATTTATAAATGGCATTGTTAAACTCAACCCTGTTATAAGTTTCACCATCTTGTAAAGGGTGAGATTTATCTTTAAACAATCTAGCAACCAGAAAGTTAGGAATCAAAGCATAAGCTTGATAAGTTTCAAATCCTTTATGTCTACCAAGTCTACCAAATCGTTGAATAAAATTTCCGGCATCAGCAGCTTCAAAAACTAGGAAATTAATCCGAAAGTCCACGCCTACATCAATTGTGGATGTACCCAAAAGTAAATCGGCTTCAGCTACTGATTGAGATTTTTCCGTTTCTCCAGTTAACCCAGTATTTTCTCTAACCTGCCATCGCGGTTCAAAAATAGTTTTTAATTTGGGTAATAACTTTTTAACTGCTGCAATTGAATTGAGAATAATTGCACCTTTGCTATTGGGATAGTCTTGAAAAAACTTGAAAATCACTGTCTCAGCATTTTCTTCTATCCATTTGTAGCTAGAACTGAGATTAGGCTCTATTTCTTGCGGAAAGCACAAGTTAATAGGTTGACTAATCTGCCGCCAGCCATCGTTTGAGTCATCTGATTCAAATTTATAAGCTCCAACATCAACTGGCTTAATTTCTTTATATCTCAATTGAGCTTTTTCTAAAAAATTCTTTAATAATTCATTAGGTGTAGCGGAAAGAAAGAGGAACTTTTTATGCAGATTACCTGTGTGTTTAATGAGAAGTATTGTATTGATAACGCTAGCTATTTGTGGAGATGAAAAAACATGAAATTCATCATAGATAAATAATTTATAATTCTCATCTATACGTCTGAATAACCTGTCAAGATTATCTATTTTTCCTCGCAAATAGTAAAAATTATGGATGTAATGGAAAATGTCAGGGTTCGTCAGCAGAATTTCATAGTTAGCAGCAAAGTCTTCTATCCCATCTCGTTTGGAAGATAGTCTACCAGTTGCTATATCTTTCTCCAAAATAGCTGCGGTTAATCGTCTTATTTGTGGATTTTTCTTTGGTTGAAATATATCTTTGTATCCGTGAACCTGTTTTTCTTGATCTCGTGCGAGTTCATTTGTCGGATACATTGCTAAAGTGTACGTGCGATTTGTCATGGCTGACAAATAAGCAGCCAAGCTTTTACCATCGCCTGTCATGGCTGTATTGAAGACAACATCAATATTTGGATCTTGTAATGCTTGATATGTTTCTGCTTGATGCCAAGAAAGTGACCAATTATTAGGTAATTTCACTCCGTCAGGTGTGGGGACGGTTTGGGAATAAACAGGTTTGAGATTAATGCTGTAATTTTCCGACATATCCTCGAAAATTTCCCACAAATGGCTATTTTATCTGAACTTCTATGTCGAACGCAATTTCTGCCACCAATGGTGGCAGTTTTTATATATGTGCTAAATATTACCCCAAAAATCCGGCAATCAATGGTTGCAGTTTTTTAGATGGGTATAAAACATTCCCAGGCTATTTCTCGCACCAATGGTGCGAGATTTTCAATTTACTTAAAAACTGTCCGTAACTCGTTGTTATTCAATATAATGCCATGCAAAATAGAGGTTGACAAGATATATCCGTATAAAAGTGTCCGTGTATTTTTATGAGTCGCAAAGGTCAGTCTATTACGCTATCGGTATCAGAACGCGATAAAGCTGAGTTAGAAAACTTAGCCTTAGAATTCGGTATGAAATGGGGCGATCGCCCGAACATCTCCAAGCTAGTGGAAGCGATCGCCCAACGGAAGTTACTCATCGGGAACAATAACAATTGGCAAGCATCACGCATCCGTGCATTACATCGCTGTATTGGTGCATTAACCGATATTGGACAAATTGAACAAGCCCAAGTCATTGCTAAGTTACTCCTCGAACGCAGCGAACTATCAATACCACTGCGAAACGAAATCGAACGCTTTCTCGAAAATTCTCCCCCAGCTTGGCGCTTACAAACAGATAACTATATCCTGAGAAATCAACCGTTTCAGCTTTCGTATCAAGATGCAACAGGACGCTTACTTAACTTCACAGTTCGTCACGCTAAAGTTACACCCCACGAAAAGCGCCAATATCTTGATTGCTGGTGTGAGGAGACGGAAGGAAACTTTGATATTCCAGAACTAGTTCACAACTGGAGTTTACGATTAGACCGAATTACTGATGCTGCTGTGACTTCAATTGCTGGTGAATGGCGGAATAATTTAGATGAAATAAAAGTAGAAATGCACTTATTTGCTGGCTTGGCGTTTGCTTATCGAGCTAAACCAGAAGACGATAGCAACGAATGGCTACTAGATCAACCGCGAGTTAAGAGAGTTATGAGGAGAGTATCAAGTACCTTTTGGTTTATCCGCGAAGTCATGCAGTATGCACCAGATTGTGTAGTTATAGCACCGGAGAATGTGCGCGATCGCCTTAAACAAAAACTCCTCACCCTATGCCAGTTATACGATATCGAAACTAGGGAATAAATTAAGTTTACGAGTTGCAAATCAGCTTTTGCGAATCGTAAATTAAGTTTCCGAATCGTAAATTAAGTTTCTGAATCGTATACTAACTTCACGACTCGCAAATCAATCTATATAATGGTGCGCTATAGTAAAGCTGTGACAAAATGCTATTTTTGCCGAAATGAGACAAATTATGGCAGGAAATGTCGTTCTCGTCATACCTCTGGCTCAATTGGTTGGTATGCTTGAATGGTTGTACCTTGAATAATCCACAACTTCCCAGTAACTTCTGCGGACTCTAATCCTTGAATTAGCATCTCGATAGCTGCTTGCCAAAATGCCAAATCAGGACGAGAAGGTAAACGAATAATCACAATTCCTGAATAGTTAGAGGGATTATATTTTAGACGATTTCCGAAACCGCGATCGCAAGTAACTAAACATCTAAACTCATGGCGACAAACATCAATTACTTCCTCATCAGACGCGGAACTCAACCCTTGTCCTGGTACTGTTGCTACATCATGTCCTGCTAAACGTAATAAACTTACAACACGAATATCGATATTTTCATCAAGCTTTAAGTTCACAAATTTGCCTACTTTTTTTCAGTTAAAGGAAGTTCGACAAATACATCCCGCGTCATTTCTGCACCATAAGCAATACAAGCAAGAACATCCTCTCTTTCTATACTGGGATAGGCTTCTAGAATTTCCTCAATAGTCATTCCACCTGCTAAATAGTCAAGTATTAAGGACACCCAAATCCGATGTCCGCGAATACAAGGTTTACCAAAACATATCTTTGGATCAATAGAAATTCGGGAAAGTAAATGATCGTTACTCATATACATTTACCTATAACAGCCTCTAAGTTTTATTCACCGCAAAATTTGGTCAATCATCCGATTCGCCTGAGAACCATAACCACCACCAAATAAATTGAAGTGATTGAGAATGTGATACAGGTTATAGAGAGGTTTCCTTTGCTCATAACCTGCATCTAAAGGAAACACTTCGTTATAACCTTGATAAAAAGCGGCGGGGAAACCACCAAATAATTCTGTCATGGCGATATCAACTTCTCTGTCGCCAAAATAAGTAGCTGGATCAAAAATCACTGGTTCCCCAGACACCGTACACCCAGCATTCCCACCCCACAAATCACCGTGTACTAAAGACGGTTGCACTTCATAATCTATTAATAGTTCAGGAATAGCTGCGAATAACTGATCTTGTTTGGGAAAATTCCCCCCTCTTCGCCTGGCTAACTGAAATTGATAACCGAGGCGATGTGTAGCGTAGAATGTTGCCCAGTCTGCTGTCCAGGTATTGATTTGGGGTGTGGAACCAATTGTATTGTTCATTTGCCAACCAAACCCATGAGTGCTGGTTGCTTGATGCATCACCGCCAGTTTCCGCCCCATTTCTAACCAAGATTTGCTGTCACGGGTGCTGAACAAAGCCGAAGCACCCATTTCCAGCCATTCCAGGACAATGTAGCCAGAACTACCAGCCGTACCCCAGCAAATTGGTTTAGGAACACGAATGCTTTTTGTTGTCAGCATTTCCTCTAACCCCAGCGCCTCAGCCTCAAACATTGCCACTTGAGACGCTTGATTGAGCTTGACAAAATACGTCAAATCACCATTAGAGACAGCGTAACCTTGGTTAATGCACCCACCGCTAACACTGCGCCTCTGCTGACTCTGAAATTTTTGGCCAGTCACTCGGCTAATATGAGCATCAATTTCAGTCCAATTTGTCATTGGTCATTTGTTATTTGTTGTTTTTTATTTGTCAAGAGTCAGCCCCTGGGGGAGAATTCAAAATTTAAAATTACAATTCCCATGCCCCATACCCAATGACGCCAGTTTGCTTAAGTCGGGAAAACCGCCCACGCAACTGGCTCCCCAATGCCCCAATTTAATGTGGCTTCAGTACAACTACACCGTAAGCGTCAGCAGAAAGATATTGTTGTGCGGCTTGCATCAAGTCATCGGCATTCTGGGCTTGAATCAGATTTGGGTAGTTAAAAGCTGGTTCCAAATCACCTATTAATGATTGATAGTAACCATACAATCCAGCGCGATCGCTCGGTGTTTCGTTACCAAATATAAATCTGTTGACGACACGCTGCCGCACCCGCGCAATTTCTTTTTCTGAGACTAATTCTGTATGTAGTATACGGATATGTTGGGCGATCGCATTTTCCACCGCCTCTAAATTTTCAACTGCACACTTCGCCGAAATATAAAATGTCCCTTGCAGTTGATGACTCATATTACTTACAGAAATGGAGGAAACTAGTCCTCGTTCTTCCCGCAAATCCCTCACCAGCCGAGAAGTCCGTCCGTGTGCCAAAATTCCTGCCAAAACATCTAATGCATAAGTCTCATCAAGTTGCATCAACCCTGGTACACGCCAAACCATCACTAGCCGCGCTTGCTGGAGACTTTCATCAATAAATTCTCTACGGACAATTGTCGTAAATGCTGCTTCAGGAACTACTGTTAACTGTTGACTCTGGACAGTAAGCGTCTGATTGTGGGCGGTGAGCGCAGTCGAACCGTCCGCCCTCCGGCTATGCTCAGGATTAACTGTTGACTGTTTACTATTTTGAGCAAATCCCTCTGCCACAATTTCCACCAACTCTTCCACAGGCAAATTACCTACAGCTACCGCCGTAATTGACTGGGGTTGATATAAACTCCCGTGGAAATCTCGCATCTGCTGGGGTTTGAGTTGAGAAATCACAGATTCTGGCCCCAACACCGGACGGCGATAAGGTAGCTGTTCAAACGCCATTTCCATTGCCCGCCGAAAAGTCCGACGCTGAGGACTATCTTCGGAACGTCTAATTTCTTCTAGAACTACCAATCTTTCCCGTTCAAAAGCATCATCGGGAATACTGGCGTTAGTTACCACATCTATTTGTAATGGAGCCAGTTCCGCAAAATCCTTAGGAGCAGTAGTTATATAGTAATGAGTATAATCTTGGCTAGTAGCAGCATTCGTCACAGCGCCCCGCTCTTCAATGCGACGTTCAAACTCACCAGCAGCTAGGCTTTCTGTGCCCTTGAAAATCATGTGTTCTAAAAAGTGAGCCATGCCGTTGATAGCATCCGATTCTACCGATGAACCAACCGGAATCCATAAACTCAGGTTTACGGCTTCCACCGGCATTTGCTCCGCCACTATTGTCAGGCTATTAGGCAACTTGTGGAGCTTTGGCGCATTCAGACAAGGAAATTTGAGCACGGCTGAGGTCATGGGTCGTAATGAGTGGTGAAGAAGCGATTTACTTCTCTATCTTATCCATGACTGATAGTTGACCGTCTCCCTTCTTTTTACACAAGTGATACTTAGGATAGGCTATAGTCTACGCACACCGTACCATTAACAGAACTACCCCAGCAGTGAACTGATAAGTAGATGACAGTTGGTTTCGACTTCGCTCAACCAACTGAGTGGTCGAGAGTTGGGTTTCGACACTTCGACAGGCTCAGTGCATCGCTTCGCTCAAATCCTGCTGAGTCGAAACTCGTCAATATAGGACTTTTTTAATCAGAAATCTATGCCAGAGAATCCTTATCCCTTATTTATCGCTTTCTGCATCCTGTTTACGGTGATTTTGTTTTTCGTACTCAGCGTTGACTGGAATAAGCTGGCGAAACTCTACCGCACCAATGAACCAGCACCAGCAAATCTCTCGCGGTTTCAATATGCTTCTGTGGGGATGGCGTATTACAAAGGAAGTTTGAATGTTGGTGTCACTCCCCAAGGGCTGTATTTGAGTATGTTTCCTTTATTTAACTTTGGACTACCGCCGTTGTTGATTCCTTGGAGTGCAATTAGGAAAATTGAGCCGGCTAACCAATTGTTTGTGCAGCGCTTTCGTTTGTATCTCACTGAGCCAGATGTGAAGATTGTTCTGAGGAAAGAGGTTTTGGAGTCGGCGAGGAAGTATTTGGCTACACAGGGTATTGAGTGGATTTAGATTTAGATTTTGCTTTATTTAAACAATGTTTGCTAGTGATTTTACGCAAAATGACTAGTACCACCGTGAAGTTAAAATCATTAGAGGATAGACTTTTCGGCAATTTGGAATGGGTGGTTTATTTACACTAGTAAATTGTCTGGTTTATACCAAAAAGGCTCAAAAATTCCTCGACGAATGGAATCGCGGCTACAGAAACAAAACTCGCCTGCGCGGGTTTTAAGGAGTTTATTATCTCGTTTCCAGTCTCTGACTGGAAATGCTATCAGTGGGCTGCTGCCTCTGCTGTCATAGAAGGCGGAGCCTTCTGTAGTTTATTCCCATACTCTGTATAGGAACGGGGAAAAGTAAAACTAGCGATGTCTAACGACAAGCCGCTACACATCTACACCTGCTTTGCGGTCAAAATAACCTTGAACCTTGACCCAGCCCTAGTTTTGTTACAATTATGAGTAGAAATATTAAAAAATATAAATAGAAATCTCAATGTCTAGTTCTCCCCTTGACAAAAACAAACCCCGCGTCATCGTCATTGGTGCGGGAATCGGTGGACTGACGGCTGGTGCATTGTTAGCCCATCGAGGCTACAGCGTCCTCATTTTGGATCAAGCCCTTGTCCCTGGAGGCTGTGCTTCTACCTTCAAACGCAGGGGGTTTACCTTTGATGTGGGGGCGACCCAAGTCGCAGGTTTGGAAGCAGGGGGAATCCATCACCGGATATTTTCGGAACTAGAAATAGATTTACCAGATGCAACCCCTTGTGACCCAGCTTGTGCAGTTTATCTTCCAGGGGAAACCACACCCATCAACGTCTGGCGTGACCCAGAAAAATGGCGCGAGGAACGACAACGGCAATTTCCTGGTAGCGAACCATTTTGGAATTTACTGGCAAAATTATTTGATGCAAGTTGGGAATTTCAAGGACGCGAGCCGGTGTTACCACCACGTAATTTGTGGGACTTGTGGCAATTAACTCAAGCAGTACGTCCGAGTACATTAATTACCGTACCCTTTACCCTGTTTACGGTGGGCGATGCTTTAAGACTATGTGGATTGGGTGATGACCATAGGCTGAGAACTTTTCTGGATTTGCAATTAAAGTTGTATTCTCAAGTCAATGCTGAAGAGACAGCATTACTTTACGCTGCCACAGCCTTGAGTGTATCGCAATTGCCCCAAGGTTTATTCCACCTCCAGGGGAGTATGCAAGTGTTGAGCGATCGCCTGGTACAATCCCTAGCAAAAGACGGTGGTAAATTACTCATGCGCCACACCGTCGAAAGTATCCAGGTAGAAAATGGTCGAGCTAATGCTGTAACGATCACAAATCAGCAAACAGGCGAAGTTTGGACAGAAATTGCCGACCATGTAGTTGCTAACGTCACCGTGCAAAACTTGGTGCAGCTATTGGGTGACAAAGCCCCATCTGGCTATAAACACCGTGTAGAAAAATTACCCCCAGCCTCCGGCGCATTTGTCGTCTACTTGGGCGTCGATGCCAGCGCCATTCCACCAGAGTGTCCACCTCATCTACAATTTATGTATGATGCCAATGGTCCCATTGGTGAAAACAACTCACTGTTTGTCTCCGTCAGCCATCCCGACGACGGTCGCGCCCCAGAGGGTCAAGCCACAATCATCGCCTCGTCATTTGTAGACCCGACCCAGTGGTGGCGCACTCAAGATTATCCAGCCCTGAAACAGCAGTATACAGAACAAGCGATCGCTCGACTTGCCCAATACTTCTATCTCAAACCAGAAACGATTATTTACCAAGAAGCCGCCACCCCCCGCACCTTTGCTCATTACACTGCACGCGATCGCGGTATAGTCGGCGGTATCGGTCAAAGAATCCCCACCTTCGGCCCCTTCGGTGTTGCCACTCGCACACCCATCAACCACCTCTGGTTAGTCGGCGACTCCACCCACCCAGGGGAAGGCACAGCTGGGGTAAGTTACTCGGCGTTAACCGTCGTGAGACAAATAGAGGCTGGAATGTACGTCTAACGTTTAGTCAATGTGTAAGCCCTAAAATGAGAATAAAGTAATTTTAGTTAGAGCAAAGGATTTATGAGAATTTAATTATTGTGCAGAAATACATCACAGTTTTCAATTGTAATGAAAAGCCCCGTTTATCCAACGCCAGAGCAAACAATAACGTGTTTTATCCTTTGCCAGAATGTTACAAGTTTATTTTTGCCCATTTTTCTAGTCCGATTCGATGAACGTACCGGAAACATTTATATTTTGGCTGGAGAAGAAACGGGTATCTTAATTACACGCAATGGCAAATGGAGATATGAAGAATGACAAAACCCAACTTTGCGGCCATGAGTAAATCCGAGTTGAAGGCTTATCTTATCAAACACCGCAACGACACTGAAGCCTTTCATGTCCTAATGGATAAAATTGCCTCTGAACCTAATCAGACCTTTTATACAGTCGAGGAAGCAGGAAAGCTACAGGAATTCATTGAGAATAAACAACAATTAAAAGGAAATAGCTAATTGCACTGAAAAAAATCCAGAGGCAACGCACCCCAAAATCAATGCGGATTACTGCTCAATAATCGTCGGTGATGGCAGAAGTGGTTGTACAGGCTCTATTGTAGGTTTAGGCGTCGGTGCGGGATTGAGAAATTCTCGCCAAGCCCGAATTTGCTCTTGTGCTGCACTGTAAGCTGCACTACTACGTGGAACTAACTGGGCAGTCTCAATGCCTCTGTTGATATCCGACTGACCCTGGAGGCGTGCTATATCCAACAATTGCTGACTCCATTGGTCAATCCCTACATTTGCATCCAAGCGCAAAATACTCCGCCTTGGTACGAGATTCGCTAGGCGCATAGCCTCAACCAATGCCTCTGGTGTGCCTGCAAGTGCCGCTTCTCGCGCTCTTTTCCAGTTTTCTCTGGCCCTAACTTGCCCTTGCCAATCCTCTATTGCTGCCTGTGCTTCCCCTGCCAGCGCCCGTCCTGATGAGGCTATTTGTTGAGCTGCGCTAATGGCTGCGGGCAGATTCCCGCTTTGAGCTAATGCTCGTGCTTGGTCTAAATAAGGCTGGTCTTGAATGCGCTGCACCCTTGCCGTCCAATTCCGAATTCGTCTGCGGGCTTCGGGATACAATGCGCGACCACTACGAATTTGACTAGCTTCCAGAATCGCTGCTTGCAAGGAGTTGATATCTCCCAACACCGCTATCTGTTCGGCACGATCTAAAAACGGCCGGTCTTGGATAGTCTCTACTTGAGCTTGCCAGCGACTCATTTCCTGTCTGGCTTCTGTACCTCTGGGGTTCTGTGACGGAATTTCTTGTGCTTGAGCGATCGCTGCTGACAAATCACCGATTGTTCCTTGGCTAGCTAGTGCTCTAGCTCTTTCTAGGCGGGCAACATCTTCAATTTCCAACTGCCAACGGGCAATCAGTTCTTGTGCTTTGTTATACACAGCCCTAGAAGCATCTATTTGTTGTGCCTGGGCGATCGCTGTCTCTAAACCAGGAATTGTGCCAATCCATGCACTCCTTTGTGCCTCACCCAAGCTGATAAAGTCTTCAATTTCGGTTTGCAGTCCAGTATTTTCGGGAATTTGTCTGACGATGTTCAGCGCTTTGTCTGCTTCTCGCTGATCCATCTGCTTTTGCGCCAACTCCAACATTTGGCGTCCAAATGCCGGAATCGATTCCTGTGCTCTTTGATATAGATAGCTTTCCTGGCTAATTGACCCGGCTATCTTGATCGCTTCTAGGAGATTATCAACAACGCCGCTTTTGGCTAAACTCTCAGCTTTTGCTAACTTTTCGCCATCTTCCTTGGCCATCACAATTAGGCGATTCAACTGCTCATACTTAATACTTGACCAGTATCTATTATCTACACGCACCAATTTGGCAGACAGCATAAATGCTGATTGCCAACGTTGTTGTCGTAGTTCTTCTTCTGTTTCTTTGTAAATTTCTTCTGCCTTAGACCAAATAGACTGCCATTTAGTAACTTGCTCCTCTACTAACTTATAAGCAGATAGATCATTAGGTATCTTGCGAGCAGTAGCGATCGCCTCTTCTAAGTTACCAGCTTGAAAGCTTTCATCAGCTAGGGTCAAAATATCCCTTGACCATCTCTCCAAGAAGCGATCGGCTTCTCCACGCAAGGGATGATCTTGTGGTACTTGTTTGAGCAGCCCAATTCCTTGTAGTAGGTCGGCTACTGTTTGCTTAGAAGCCGCCAATTGAGCGCAATGCAGCCTCACGGAGGCACTGGCCAACGGCCAGAAAATTGTCGGGCAATTCGGCGCTGAGGGCAATTTTAGCAGCATTGCCATCGCTAAAAAACCAATGCTGCCAGGAATTAAGGTTAACATCATTAACCAAAACACCCAGCTTCGCATCCAGCGAGGCAATTTCTGATAAACCTGATTTAGGGCAATAGTTGCGTCTGGCTGACTATTTAAAGGTAATTCTTCGGGATTGTTATCTGTTTGCCGCTTCACTGACTTAGAGTTAGAACCAGTAACTGGGACACCGAATTTTTGAGTTTCTGGGGATGGTTTTTTCAGTTTATCTGACTTTCTGGCTCTAGCTGGGGACCAACTGTCTGGAATATCCCGCTCTGTCATTGCTCACACCAAAATAGTTGAATAGCGATCTGTTGGTGATCGATAATTCTATTGCTGCTATAGTAACTTTCTCATCATGAAAAAGCTACACTCTGATCTATAGTCAACGAATATCATTAACAATCTCAAAAATTAGCGTGCTTTCATACCTTATCCTGGTATTGAAGATTCTGTTTGCAAATCGACAATTAGCGCAGCTAATTGATCGCTAGTTGCTTGATAAACGTTACCACAAAAATCGCAAGTTGCCTCCGCACCATCATCCTTGACGATCATATCTTGCAGTTCAGCTTCTCCCAAAATCTTTAATGCACGCAATACACGGTCAAAAGAGCAACCGCAGTGGAATCGGAGCATTTGGCTTTCAGGAAAGATGTTCAGCCCCATATCTCCGAGTAGATCCCCAAATATTTCTGTCAGTGTCTTTCCCGCTTGCAATAAAGGTGTAAATCCCGCCAAAGCCGACACCCTTGATTCCAATGTTGCTACTAGAGCTTCATCTCTGGCGGCTTTAGGTAACACTTGTACCAACAAACCTCCCGCCGCCGTTACTCCAGATGCACCTACAAATACACCTAACACTACAGCAGAAGGTGTTTGTTCGGAATTCACCAAATAATGTGCTACATCATCGCCAATCTCACCAGATACAAGTTCTACGGTACTGGAGTATGGATAGCCGTAACCAATATCTCGCACAACATAAAGGTAGCCACCGCCCACCGCCCCGCCAACGTCTAGCTTCCCCTTGGCGTTAGGAGGCAATTCAATAGATGGATTGCCCACGTAGCCGCGTACCGTTCCATCTGATCCGGCATCTACCAAGATGCCACCCAAAGGCCCATCACCCTTTACCCGGACATTGACCCTAGACCCAGACCGCTTCATACTAGAAGCCATTAACAAGCCTGCTGCCATAGTCCGACCCAGGGCTGCGGTTGCCACATAGGAGAGGTTGTGACGCTGCCGTGCTTCTTCTGTCAAGCGCGTAGTGATTACACCGACTGCACGAATTCCGCCATCGGCTGCTGTGGCGCGAATTAACTGATCCGCCATGAAAAACCTTACCAATAATGTCTTACTAAAAAACCTTTGCTTGGAAGCAGAGGCAATGAAACTTACTGTTATTATAACAAAACTTAACGTTATCTTCTGTGCAATAAGAGAATTATCATGTTTGTGTGCATCTATGAAAATATAAATATTTATTATAATGAGCTAGTATAGATTAGGCATTTTTTTTAGTTAGCTTAACATAATTGCTGGTAATCATTAAGACAAACAACACAATATCTATCAACAAAAAACTACTCACTCAACGAAATTATTTAAAAATGCTTGGTACTTTTCAACAAAGTCAATTACGCATAGAAATTGCTGCCTCAGCACAAGCAATTCATCATAGCCTCTTGCTTCCAGTGCAACTAGAAAAATGGCTTTTAGGACAACGCTTTGTGCCAGGAATGCCAGAGGAACTGCACTCAGGATTTCAATTTACTAGCTGGACTGGACTAGTGCCGATTCATCATCAGGTAGATGTAGCAAAACCCAATTGTTTGCGCTTGTTATTAAGTGGAGGTATTGATGGGTTTCATGAATGGTATTGGGGAGAAGGTTGGGTACAATCCCGCCTTGAAGGCATTTCCCTATTACCCTTGAATTGGGGGCAAACCCTGAATTTATTGAGCTTGCGTCAATTTTTGGCAACTCAAAACAATTAAAGCTTTGATATAAGTGATTGAGATTTGTTAAATCTTGAAATCACCTCTCATCTTCGTTTAAATTGAATCCATAGAACCAAAGCGGCTTGTTGTCAAACATTTCCAGCAACAAACGCGGCTGTTTGGTAAAATTATTCAATTAATCTGAAAAAAGCTACTTCTTTTTGTTAGTAACTATAGCGTTGATACTAATTCGGCTTGACTACTAAAACTGAGCAGTTTGCTTCTTCTACCACTTGACTACTCACAGAACCTTGAACGATTCGCCTCATACCAGTTAATCCACGACTGCCAATGACAATCAAGTCAGCCGCGTAAATATTGGCCAAGCGAATAATCTCATCAGCAGGATCACCAGTTACTAATTCTAATTCACTACTGACTGAAAGTTTTTCTTGGTAAGATTGCAACTGTTTTTCAATCTGAAAATAAGGAAATGTTGGCGACTCCGGCTGCGGACGGTCGGCTGGTAGCTCTATCTCTGATTCTGATGTGGAAAACACGTGGCAGAGAATAACTTTGCTGTCTGGTGACAGCACTAACTCTTCTACAGTCTGAATTACTCGTCCTGCTATTTCTGAACCGTCCAGAGCGACCAAAATGTTTTTTACCACTGCTCACTTCTCCTCAAGAGTAGACCCCTTTAATAAATACTTGGTGAAGGTTATGGGCAGCTACACCAACGATTTCCCATCTATCGATTGACTGATCGAGACTACGCTCTGAGTCTATTTACCCTGTGGCGGCCACTGCTGTCCAAACTTTTAGTCTGGAGCTACCGAGTCACCTTTGTTAAAAGTATAGGGAAAAATTAAGGATTCTTTATCATTCTTCCTGCTGAATTCGGCGTCGTACTGAATCGTTGTGGGAGGGTAGACCCTCTGCTGTTGTTAAGACATCAATTGCTCCAGCTACCTTATGCAAGGCGGTTTGTGAGTACTGAATAATGCTGGAGTGTTTAAGGAAGGTTTCCACACCCAATGGCGAAGCGTAGCGAGCAGCACCGGAAGTTGGCAAGGTATGATTAGGTCCTGCCAAATAGTCTCCTACCGCTTCTGGTGTAGATTTACCTAAGAAAATTGCGCCAGCATGGCGAATTTGTGGTAGAAGTGCCCAAGGGTCCGGGATTTGTAATTCCAGGTGTTCGGGGGCAAAGTCATTGGAGAGTTCGGCGGCAGCTTCTAGGGATTCAACAATCACAATCAAGCCATAGTGAGCGATCGCCTTTTCTGTGTCTAGTCTTCGTGGGTGATCTACCAGTTGTCTTTCCACGGCTACTTGTACGTTTTTCGCCAAAGCTGCATCAGTTGTCAATAAAATAGCTGCTGCCATGGGGTCATGTTCGGCCTGTGCCAATAAATCAGCAGCTACATGTACTGGATTTGCTGTCTCATCGGCAATAATTAATACTTCGCTAGGTCCAGCTAAAGAATCAATACCGACAGTCCCGTAAACTAGTTTTTTGGCCAGAGTCACATAAATGTTGCCAGGGCCAGTAATCACATTTACTTTGGGAATTGTTTCGGTTCCGTAGGCTAAAGCCGCGATCGCCTGTGCTCCCCCAACGCGATAAATCTCCTGTACCCCCGCTTCCTGGGCAGCCACCAAAACTGCGGGGTTAACTGCTTTTTTCGCTCCTGGTGGTGTGGTGATCACCACACGGGGTACGCCCGCTACTTTAGCTGGAATTGCATTCATCAGCACCGTACTGGGGTAAGCAGCACGACCACCAGGTACGTATAAACCAGCACGATCAACTGGGGTGTAGCGTTTGCCCAGCACTACATCATCATCGCCAAAGTGTACCCAGCTTTTAGGGACTCGCTGACGGTGAAACGCTTCAATTTGGTTGCAAGCTAATCGAATCGCCACCAGTAACTCCTTTGACACCTGTTGGTAAGCTGCATCCAGTTCTGAACCTGTAACACGCAGTTCCTCTGGCTTGAGGATTTGGTTGTCAAATTCGGCTGTGTAATGCAACACAGCTTTGTTGCCTTGGCGCTTTACTGCTTGCAACACTTCTCGCACCGTGGCTTCCTTGTGAAGCACCTGTTCGTCATGGGTGCGATCGCAGATCCGTTGTAGTTCTGCTCTGACGTCTGCCTGCTGAGTAATGATTCGCAGCATGGAGTAAGGACAATGCCAAAATTAGAATATTCCCGCCTGAGAATCAGTCTTGCTTTTCACCCACGGGGTGGCAAAGCTTTACCCTAATTCTCTTCTCTAGCTTAACCTGGATTTTTTTGATACTCCCAGGGTTTCCAGCATATAATTGTTTGCTTGAGAAGGCGACTTAATTACTCAGTCCGATCCGCCTAAATTCGCTCTTCGGCAGGGAGTTAGGTTGCCAATGCCCACTACCCTTTCATCTGACCCATTAATCCCTGCTAGAAGTCAGGCTGTGTATTTGTAAGCCCAATTAACTTAAGCAAAAATGGGTTAGTTTCTGAGTATAATTTTTACTTACTCTTTCTACTTTATGTAGTTAACATGTGTATAGAGGCGAAATACCGCGTCTTTACATTGTAAAACTTTGAACTTTAGCAGTTTACAATTTTTTGCCTCTGACAACACATCCTGACTTGGGGACGGACTATACTGGCTTTTTCAACTGCTTGCTCAGGTAGTGGGAAGTTGGTGTAACTATATTATAAGATTATCTAATTTTAACTCATTTCCTTGGATGAAAGCACAACTATTAGCTTGCCAACGACACTAGGTGGTATTAAAGAGAAAAAAAAGTTTGATTCTTGACCCTGTTTCCTCTTCATGCTCCACATTTTAGATTCCTCGGCTACAAATTATGTGAGTATCCCATATTCTTACTCCTGGAATTTGCAAGCTGCCAAGAAGACTTAGAAGCAAGATTTTTTTTTCAGAAATCTTCTCATTGGCAATAAGGATGCTATATTAGTAAGTCTAGTAGTGTGTGTACATATTAATAGTATTTTTGGAATTGACCGTGGCGAATACAAAATCTGCTCTCAAGCGCGCCGGAATCGCAGAACGCAACCGCCTGCGTAACAAATCTTACAGGTCAGCAGTTAGGACGCTGATTAAGAAGTACGTTAACGCAGTAGAAGTCTATACAGCTAATCCTACCCCAGAATTGCAACAAGAGGTACAGGTTCGGTTGTCCGAGGCTTACAGCAAAATCGATAAAGCTATCAAGCGCGGTGTCCTTCACCCTAATAACGGCGCTAGGAAAAAGTCAAAATTGGCTCACCGACTCAAACCACTAACACAAACAGCAGAGTAGTAATTTGTCATTGGGGAACAAGTCCAGTCTTGGCATCTCCCATATCCTCTGTTCGCAAAGCGTCTCTGTCCCCACTCCCAGTGGAGGAAGTGACGTGTTGTTCACGCCTAAGCCCCTCATCTCCACTGGTTGAGTGTCCCCATCCCTTATTAAGCAACTGGTTATCTTCTTTGCGTTAGTGAGGAGCAAGCGTCACCCATTAGCCTTTGGCATCTCCACAGGAGAAGTGTTATTTGTCATGAAGCAAAGACAAATGAGGGAAAAACAGATGACAAATGACAAAGATAAGGACAAAGGATGCAACTGATTGACACCCACGTTCATCTCAACTTCGACGTTTTTCAGCCAGATTTAGCATCAGTGCGATCGCGGTGGCAAGCAGCAGGCGTAGTCCATTTGGTGCACTCTTGTGTCGAACCATCGGAATTTGCCAGTATTCAAGCCATAGCGCACCAGTTTCATGAACTCAGCTTTGCTGTGGGATTACATCCTTTGGATGCAGCTCAATGGAATAGTCAAATAGCCGAGCAAATCTTATCCTTGGCTAGTTCTGACTCCAAAGTAGTAGCAATTGGAGAGACTGGACTGGATTTGCACAAAGCAGATAACTATGAGCAACAGGAGTTAGTGTTTGAGGCGCAACTAGCGATCGCATCTGCACTCAATCTACCTGTAATTATCCATTGTCGCAATGCAGCCCCACAGGTAAGAAAGGTGTTGCAGAAATGGCAAGAGTCCACAGGAGGAAAAGTTCGGGGTGTCATGCACTGTTGGGGTGGGACACCAGAAGAAATTCAATGGTTTATTGACGTAGGCTTTTACATTAGCTTTAGTGGCACTGTCACGTTCAAAAATGCCAAACAAATACAATCTTCAGCCGCTATAGTGAGCAGTGATCGCCTACTGATTGAGACAGACTGTCCTTTCTTAGCGCCAGTGCCCAAAAGGGGTGAACGACGCAACGAACCTGCTTACGTACGTTATGTAGCGGAACAAATAGCCCAACTGCGAGGAGAAACTGTCGAGGCGATTGCTGCTCAAACTACCCAAAATGCTTGCAAGTTATTTGGTCTCGTACTGTAATCATACCCCTATAGTTACAAACGATAGCCAAAATAATGAAACCCTAGGAGGACAAAAATATGCTAATATCATTCCCTCCAAAGTATTCCGCTTGCGGCATAATGATAAAGGAAGAAAGTCCGGACTCCCAAAATAAAGCCGATTTTACTAGTGTTATAAACTTCACCCTTGCGACCCTAGCTTTCTCCTGGCGGAGACGCTACGCGAACAGCTTCTTGCTAGGAGTAATAAAAACTCTGCGTCTACGCCCCCATGCCAAAGGCAAAATAACCAACGCTAATCCGTCTGGAGGGCGTCTAAAAATTCAACAACGGAAAGGATACCAGCCTTTGGACTCAATAGATGGACAAATAACAGTATACTAGCCTTCCAATACGAGTGCAGCATGTTCATAGCACTGCGCGCCTGCCTCAGCGCCATAGACCAAGCGTCTAGATTGCCAACTCCTAAAATTTACGAGAGTTCTTGTTTTCTAAATTTGGAATTCTTTAACAGGCGTTGCTTGTACCGAACTTATTGCCTACAAGCGTGTGCTCTAAAATACATGACAAACCCTGGAAATCTAGGTGAAGCCAGACTTTTGCATAACACCACTTTTGTCGTATTTAAACTATAGAAAATTGTTAAGCGTAATTGCCTTGTGAGTACAACCCACCAATATCCAGTCACACCGAAGAGTCACCTAGACGTAACTCATTTCCTCATTCCTTAGGATATCACCATGAGTTATAACTCAGAGGGTTTAAGGAAAACACCGGAGTCTAACGAGGTGTGGATTAATTAATGCGCTTTTAGAGGGTAAGTAAAAAAAGTAAATCCGATGCCAACAGATTTCAATTATCTCCACAGGAATCAACTTCCTACCTGGATTTGGGTAGATTGCTGTCAGCAGGGGCGATTGCCCCCTTGTCAAAATACCACTTTACAGCTTTAATTTCGGCGTTTGCCTGCACCTGTAATGAATGGCAGGTCGTGTCAGAAGAAGTTCCCATACAGCTATGGACACAGGCTGACCCTGGGAAGAGACCAAAGCAGTGTCCACGGGAAAGATTAACCAGGTTGACAAAGGTAGAGGCATGACTAACGAAACATATATGGAACCCGCCTTTCTGTTGCCCGATTTAATAGAAATTCAACGTTCAAGCTTCCGTTGGTTTCTAGAAGAAGGGTTAATAGAAGAACTCAACTCCTTTAGTCCAATCACAGACTACACTGGCAAACTAGAACTGCACTTTTTAGGTCATAACTACAAACTTAAAGAACCAAAGTACAGCGTCGAAGAAGCCAAACGACGGGATAGCACCTATGCCGTACAAATGTATGTCCCCACACGCCTACTAAATAAAGAAACAGGGGATATCAAAGAACAAGAAGTATTTATTGGCGATCTCCCTTTGATGACTGATCGCGGCACGTTTATTATTAACGGAGCCGAACGAGTGATTGTCAACCAAATTGTGCGATCGCCAGGAGTTTACTATAAATCAGAAATCGACAAAAACGGGCGACGCACCTATTCCGCTAGCTTAATTCCCAACCGAGGAGCATGGCTGAAATTTGAAACAGACCGTAACGATCTGGTGTGGGTACGCATCGACAAAACCCGCAAACTTTCAGCTCAAGTACTGCTAAAAGCCCTGGGCTTATCAGATAACGAAATTTTTGATGCCTTACGCCACCCCGAGTATTTTCAAAAAACCATCGAAAAAGAAGGGCAATTTTCTGAAGAAGAAGCCCTGATGGAACTGTACCGCAAACTCCGACCTGGTGAACCGCCGACAGTCCTGGGCGGACAACAGCTTTTAGATTCCCGATTCTTTGACCCGAAACGTTATGACTTGGGTCGAGTTGGTAGGTACAAGCTCAACAAGAAATTACGCCTGTCAGTCCCCGACACCATGCGCGTGTTGACACCCGGCGATATTTTGGCAGCAGTCGATTACCTGATCAACCTAGAATATGACATTGGTAATATAGATGATATTGATCACTTAGGGAACCGCCGCGTCAGAAGTGTCGGTGAATTGCTACAAAATCAAGTGCGGGTAGGCTTGAACCGCTTAGAGCGCATCATTCGAGAACGGATGACCGTATCCGATGCCGAAGTGCTGACTCCAGCTTCCTTGGTTAACCCCAAACCCTTGGTGGCAGCAATTAAAGAATTCTTTGGTTCCAGCCAATTAAGTCAGTTCATGGATCAGACTAATCCTTTGGCAGAACTGACCCACAAGCGTCGTCTCAGTGCCCTAGGCCCTGGCGGTTTAACTAGAGAACGTGCCGGCTTTGCTGTGCGAGATATCCATCCCAGTCACTACGGACGTATTTGCCCGATTGAGACTCCAGAAGGCCCTAACGCCGGCTTGATTGGCTCGCTAGCAACTCATGCGCGGGTGAACTTGTATGGCTTCTTAGAAACGCCATTCCGACCTGTAGAAAATGGGCGGGTAAGGTTTGATTTACAGCCAGTCTACATGACTGCTGATGAAGAAGACGACCTGCGGGTGGCACCTGGTGATACGCAATTAGATGAAAATAGTTACATACTAGGGCCACAAGTACCCGTGCGCTATCGTCAAGATTGGTCTACAACGACACCAGAGCAGGTAGACTACGTCGCAGTTTCTCCAGTGCAAATTGTATCCGTAGCCACCAGCATGATTCCTTTCTTGGAGCATGATGACGCTAACCGGGCGCTGATGGGTTCCAACATGCAAAGGCAGGCAGTACCTCTACTCAAACCAGAGCGTCCTCTAGTAGGTACAGGATTGGAAGCTCAAGGAGCAAGAGACTCCGGCATGGTAATTGTATCCCGTACCGATGGTGATGTCATCTACGTAGATGCTACAGAAATTCGTGTCCGCCCTAAACCATCAGGTGCGGACATTAGGTACACACTTTCCAAATACCAACGCTCTAACCAAGACACTTGTTTGAACCAAAAACCCCTTGTCCGCATTGGTGAGCGTGTTGTTGCTGGTCAGGTACTGGCTGATGGCTCTTCCACGGAAGGCGGTGAATTGGCTTTGGGACAAAATATCGTCGTTGCTTATATGCCTTGGGAAGGCTACAACTACGAAGACGCTATTTTGATTTCCGAAAGACTAGTGCAGGATGATGTCTACACCTCAATTCACATTGAAAAATATGAAATTGAAGCCAGACAAACCAAACTAGGGCCAGAAGAAATTACCAGAGAAATTCCTAACGTTGGGGAAGATGCCTTGCGTCAATTGGATGAACAAGGAATTATTCGCATTGGTGCATGGGTAGAAGCTGGAGACATATTGGTTGGGAAAGTCACACCCAAAGGTGAATCTGACCAACCCCCAGAAGAAAAACTGCTGCGGGCTATTTTCGGGGAAAAGGCACGGGATGTCCGGGATAACTCCCTGCGAGTTCCTAACGGTGAAAAAGGGCGTGTGGTTGACGTGCGTCTATTTACCCGTGAACAAGGTGACGAACTACCACCAGGTGCCAACATGGTAGTCCGGGTGTATGTTGCCCAAAAGCGCAAAATTCAAGTCGGCGACAAAATGGCAGGGCGTCACGGTAACAAGGGGATTATTTCCCGGATTTTGCCTGCGGAAGATATGCCCTACTTGCCTGATGGTTCACCTGTAGACATTGTCCTCAATCCTTTGGGAGTACCCAGTCGGATGAATGTAGGACAGGTGTTTGAGTGTCTGCTAGGGTGGGCTGGTCATAATTTGGGAGTCAGGTTTAAAATTACTCCCTTTGACGAAATGTACGGAGAAGAATCATCGAGGAGAATCGTACATGGCAAATTGCAAGAAGCGCGAGACGAAACCAGCAAAACTTGGGTATATAACCCAGATAACCCTGGAAAAATCGTTGTTTTCGATGGTCGAACCGGTGAACCCTTCGACCGACCAGTGACTGTAGGCGTAGCTTACATGTTAAAACTGGTACATTTAGTGGATGACAAAATCCACGCCCGGTCTACAGGCCCCTACTCTCTCGTTACTCAACAACCCTTGGGTGGTAAAGCACAGCAAGGTGGTCAACGATTTGGAGAAATGGAGGTGTGGGCATTGGAAGCCTTTGGTGCAGCCTATACCTTGCAAGAATTGCTAACAGTAAAATCTGACGATATGCAAGGGCGGAATGAAGCCCTCAATGCCATTGTCAAAGGCAAAGCAATTCCCCGTCCTGGCACACCAGAGTCGTTTAAAGTGTTGATGCGAGAACTGCAATCATTGGGCTTAGATATTGCCGTTCACAAGGTAGAAACCCAAGCAGATGGCAGTTCTTTGGATGTGGAAGTCGATTTGATGGCAGACCAATCAGCCCGCCGTACCCCTCCTCGACCCACCTATGAATCTCTCTCCCGCGAGTCGTTGGAAGAAGACGAGTAGAAAATGCTGGGTGCTGGGTGCTGAGTAATGAGTGTTAAAAACTCAGTAATTAGCATTTGGCACTTGCATCTCTCTCAACTCCAACCATAAAACTAAATACACTCAAAATTTATAGATCAGAACTCAGTACTTACGTATGAGAAACGCCCAAACTAATCAGTTTGACTACGTTAAAATCGGCTTGGCATCACCAGAACGGATTCGGCAGTGGGGAGAAAGAACACTACCGAACGGTCAGGTAGTAGGAGAAGTCACCAAGCCAGAGACAATTAATTACCGGACTCTCAAGCCGGAAATGGACGGTTTGTTCTGTGAACGCATTTTTGGCCCTGCCAAAGACTGGGAATGCCATTGCGGGAAATACAAAAGAGTGCGCCATCGTGGTATTGTTTGCGAACGCTGTGGTGTAGAAGTTACCGAATCGCGGGTACGGCGTCACCGCATGGGATACATAAAATTGGCAGCGCCAGTAGCTCACGTCTGGTATCTCAAGGGCATTCCTAGCTATATTTCCATCCTCTTGGATATGCCCTTACGGGATGTGGAGCAAATAGTCTATTTCAACTCGTATGTTGTTCTTAGTCCCGGCAACGCCGAAACTTTAACCTACAAACAGCTACTGAGTGAAGACCAGTGGTTAGAAATTGAAGACCAAATTTATAGCGAAGATTCCCAGCTACAGGGAGTAGAGGTAGGCATTGGTGCTGAAGCATTACTCCGCTTACTTGCTGATATTAACTTAGAACAAGAAGCTGAAACCTTACGAGAAGAAATTGGTAATGCTAAGGGGCAAAAGCGGGCGAAATTAATTAAGCGCCTGCGGGTAATTGACAACTTCATTGCCACTGGTTCTAAACCAGAGTGGATGGTAATGGCAGTCATTCCTGTGATTCCCCCTGACTTGCGCCCAATGGTACAGCTAGATGGTGGACGGTTTGCTACCAGTGATTTGAATGACTTATATCGCCGGGTAATTAACCGCAACAATCGTCTGGCACGCTTGCAAGAAATTTTAGCACCAGAAATTATTGTGCGGAACGAAAAGCGGATGCTGCAAGAAGCAGTAGACGCTTTGATTGATAACGGTCGTCGGGGACGCACCGTGGTGGGAGCAAATAACCGCCCTCTGAAATCTTTGTCGGACATTATTGAGGGTAAGCAAGGCCGTTTCCGCCAAAACTTATTGGGTAAACGGGTTGACTACTCCGGTCGTTCCGTAATTGTGGTGGGGCCGAAGTTAAATATCCACCAATGTGGTTTACCTAGGGAAATGGCAATTGAGCTATTTCAGCCCTTTGTAATTAATCGCTTAATTCGCAGTGGCATGGTAAACAATATCAAAGCTGCGAAAAAGCTGATATCTCGCTCTGACCCTAGTGTTTGGGATGTGTTGGAAGAAGTGATTGAAGGACATCCTGTACTACTAAACCGGGCACCAACTTTGCACCGTTTAGGGATTCAGTCTTTTGAGCCGATTTTGGTGGAAGGAAGAGCCATACAACTGCATCCCTTGGTTTGTCCAGCCTTTAACGCTGACTTCGATGGCGACCAAATGGCGGTACATGTCCCTCTTTCCTTAGAAAGTCAGGCAGAAGCGCGGTTGTTGATGTTGGCTTCTAACAATATATTGTCACCAGCCACAGGTAAACCAATTATCACACCCAGCCAAGATATGGTCTTGGGAGCATATTACTTAACTGCTGAAAATCCCCACGCGACAAAAGGTGCAGGACGCTACTTTGCTTCTCTCGAAGACGTAATCATGGCTTTTCAACAAGAGCAAGTTGACCTACATGCCTATATCTATGTGCGGTTTGACGGTGAAGTAGAGACAGAGCAGCCAGATACTGAGCCGCTAGAAACCACAGAAAACAGTGATGGTAGCCGGACATTACTCTATAAATTCCGTCGAGTTAGAGAAGACGCCCAAGGGAATTTACTTTCGCAGTATATCCGCACAACACCAGGTCGCGTTATTTACAATAATGCGATTCAGGAAGCACTGGCCAGTTAATTCGTAATTTCTAGTTCGTAATTCGTAATTAATTCCCTAATTACGAATTACGTAGAAGCGGAGCGGTGAAGCAGGGCGGTCTTCTCTACGAAATGCTGACGCGGAGGGGATCTTCCCTCTATTGCCCATTTCAGCACAGCTTTCCCGCAGGGTATTACGAATTATTAATTATTGTTGACTAAGGACTAATAACTAAATGAATAACGAAAACGCTATTTTTCGCAATCGTGTAGTTGATAAGGGTCAACTGAGAAATTTAATTTATTGGTCTTTTACCAATTACGGTACAGCACGTACAGCAGTCATGGCGGATAAGTTAAAAGACTTGGGATTCCGCTATGCTACGAAAGCTGGAGTTTCTATCAGTGTAGATGATTTGATGGTCCCACCTTCCAAGCGATCGCTCCTAGAAGCAGCAGAAGAAGAAATTCGCGCCACCGAGGCCCGTTACCAACGAGGAGAAATCACCGAAGTAGAACGCTTTCAAAAGGTGATTGATACCTGGAACGGTACTAGTGAAGCCCTCAAAGACGAGGTTGTGACTCACTTCAAACAAACCGACCCCCTCAACTCCGTGTACATGATGGCATTTTCCGGAGCTAGGGGTAACATTTCCCAGGTTCGGCAATTAGTTGGTATGCGGGGGCTGATGGCAGATCCCCAAGGGGAAATTATTGACTTGCCCATTAAAACCAACTTCCGTGAAGGACTCACAGTTACAGAATATATTATCTCGTCTTACGGTGCCAGAAAAGGATTGGTAGACACCGCCTTGCGGACTGCCGACTCTGGTTATCTCACCCGCCGTCTTGTAGACGTATCCCAGGATGTGATTATCCGGGAATTTGACTGTGGGACAACCAGGGGTATTCCCCTGAGGGCAATGACAGAAGGCGGGAAAACTAAGATTCCCTTGTCAACACGTTTACTCGGACGGGTAGCTGCTGCTGATATAGTACACCCGACCACAGGAGAAATACTCGCACCACGTAACACGCCAATTTCTGAAGATTTGGCTAAACACATCCAAAAATCCGGGGTTACTGAGGTTTTCGCGCGCTCTCCCCTAACTTGTGAAGCGGCTCGTTCAGTGTGTCAGCACTGCTACGGTTGGAGTTTGGCTCACGGCAAAATGGTGGACCTAGGAGAAGCAGTCGGGATTATTGCTGCCCAAAGTATTGGTGAACCTGGTACCCAGCTCACCATGCGGACATTCCACACTGGTGGTGTATTTACTGGGGAAGTAGCCCAACAAGTACGCTCTAAAGCTAATGGTACTATCCGCCTACCGCGTAAATTGAAAACCAGACCCTATCGTACCCGCCACGGTGAAGATGCGCTGTATGTGGAAGCCAACGGGATCATCAATTTAGAGCCAAACAAAGAAGGTAGCGATAGCCCCGCCAACCAAGAAATTCATGTTACTCAAGGTTCAACACTATATATAGTAGATGGACAGCAAGTAAAACAAGGTCAATTATTGGCGGAAGTTGCTCTTGGTGGGCGTACAACTCGGACTAACACTGAAAAAGCGGTGAAAGATGTAGCCTCTGACTTAGCAGGGGAAGTACAGTTTGCTGAAGTCTTACCGGAACAAAAAACAGACCGCCAAGGTAATACCACTACCACAGCCGCACGGGGCGGTTTGATTTGGATTTTGTCAGGAGAAGTATATAACTTGCCTCCTGGTGCAGAATTGGTGGTGAATAATGGAGATGCGATCGCCTCTAATGGCGTATTAGCCGAAACCAAACTCACCACTCAACATGGTGGTGTAGTCAGATTGCCAGAAGCTACTCCTGGTAAAAGTACCAGAGAAATTGAGATTATTACCGCCTCCGTAGTCTTAGACCAAGCGACAGTCACCGTCCAAAGCTCACAAGGCCGCAATAACTACTTAGTCTCCACTGGTAATAACCAGGTATTCAACCTCAGAGCCACTCCAGGCACAAAAGTGCAAAATGGTCAAGTAGTAGCTGAATTAATTGACGATCGCTACCGCACCACCACTGGGGGATTCCTGAAGTTTGCGGGCGTAGAAGTCCAGAAAAAAGGCAAAGCGAAACAAGGTTATGAAGTGGTTGAAGGCGGGACACTGCTGTGGATTCCGGAAGAAAGCCATGAAGTCAACAAAGATATATCCTTGTTATTGGTCGAAGATGGACAGTTTGTAGAAGCTGGCACCGAAGTAGTTAAGGATATCTTCTGCCAAAATAGCGGCGTCGTGGAAGTTACCCAGAAAAACGACATTCTCCGGGAAGTAGTAATTAAGCCAGGGGAACTGCTGATGGTAGATGACCCTGAGGCAGTCCTGGGAAGAGACAACACCTTTATTCAACCAGGTGAAGAATTCCAAGGTACTGTTGCCACAGAATTACGCTACATCCAGTATGTAGAGTCACCAGAGGGGCCAGCGCTGTTAAGCCGTCCGGTAGTGGAGTTTGCTGTTCCCAACAATCCAGATGTGCCATCTACCACATCTGTCAGCCAACAAACAGGGCGTTCCATTCAGTTGCGAGCAGTACAACGCTTGCCTTATAAGGATTCTGAGCGTGTTAAATCTGTTGAAGGCGTGGAGTTGCTGCGTACCCAGTTAGTCCTAGAAATCGAGCAAGAAGGCGAACAAGACCACAACGCTTCTCCGCTAGCAGCAGATATTGAATTAGTGCCTGATACCGAAGACCCAGATGTCCAGCGCTTGCAGCTAGTTATTTTAGAATCCTTAGTAATTCGCCGAGACATTTCTGCTGATGCCACCCAAGGTAGCACTCAGACCACATTGGAAGTTCAGGATGGCTTAACTATTGCCCCTGGTGCAGTGGTCGCCCGTACCCAAATCTTGTGTAAAGAAGGGGGTATTGTGCGTGGTGCTCAAAAAGGTGTTGAAGCTGTACGTCGTTGTCTGGTGTTGCGCCACACCGACATGATCACCACAAATTCTACCGCCCAGCCAAAGGTGAAGGTAGGTACCTTACTCGTAGAAGGAACAGAAATAGCTCCAGGAGTCTTTGCGGAAGAATCTGGACAAGTAGTAGAAATCAAAAATACTACTGCTAGTTCTGCCACAGGTGAATCAGCTCTCAGTACTCCACAATACACAGTTAAAATCCGTGTTGGTCGCCCCTACCGAGTCAGCCCTGGTGCTGTGTTGCAGATAGAAGACAGCGACTTAGTACAACGGGGTGATAATCTAGTGTTGTTGGTGTTTGAGCGTGCCAAAACCGGAGACATTATTCAAGGTTTGCCCCGGATTGAAGAACTACTAGAAGCCCGGAAACCTAAAGAGGCATGTGTTTTAGCACGACGTGCGGGAGAACTCAAGGTAGTTTATGGTGATGGCGATGAGGCGATCGCTATGAAAGTAGTAGAAACCAACGGAGTCGTTACAGATTATACCCTAGGCCCCGGTCAAAATTTAGCGCTAGCAGATGGTTCCCATGTGTTAGCAGGACAGCCCTTAACTGATGGGCCGTCTAATCCCCACGAAATTTTGGAAATTTTCTTTAGCTTGGGTTCAGAAGACGGAGTCTACGCTTGTGCTAGCCACGCTTTGCAGAAAGTGCAGACGTTTTTGGTGAACGAAGTGCAATTGGTATATCAGTCCCAAGGGATTGATATTGCCGACAAACACATAGAAGTAATTGTTCGCCAGATGACCAACAAAGTCCGGATTGATGATGGTGGTGACACCACCATGCTTCCTGGTGAATTGGTAGAATTGCGCCAAGTTGAGCAAGTGAACGAAGCAATGGCAATCACTGGCGGTGCGCGGGCACAGTATACCCCCGTATTGTTGGGGATCACCAAAGCATCGTTGAATACCGACAGCTTTATTTCTGCGGCTTCCTTCCAAGAAACGACTAGGGTCTTAACCGAAGCTGCTATTGAAGGGAAATCTGACTGGTTGCGGGGGTTAAAAGAAAACGTGATTATCGGACGATTGATTCCTGCTGGAACTGGGTATAACGCCTATGAAGAAACAGGAGCGATCGATGATTATGCGGCGCTGGAGAGTACAAGCCTCCTAGATGAAGCCGATGATCCCTTGGATATGGTGCTAGATGACCGTACAGCTCGTACCTATAATTTAGATGCTCCTTCTCTGACAGAATCTCCATTCGGCGCTAGACGCGCGGAACGGTCAATTCTCGATGACGAAGATGAGTTGATTGCCGATGAAATCACCGACCTCGTAGAAGAAGAGGAAGAAGACGATTACGAGGAAGATTCGGATGAAGACGATTTCGATGAATAAAGCTAAAAGTTAAAAATTAAAAAGGCAAAGGAAAGTTACCCTTTGCCTTTTATTTTTGACTTATTACATACACCAATTTGAAAAAAGCGTGGCAAATTCCAATCCAGAAACCCTTATGAATTGTAAGTTTGAATTGTTTTAATTTTGAATTGGTATTACTTCTACGTTCTTAATTTGGTAATCCAAACCAAGTTTGTGAGCACAAAAACCTATTTCCCGTGATTGATTTGGCTCAATCACTACTCCCCAATCCAAAGGATTTATAATATACTGCGTCGCCCCTTGCTGTGTAAAATTAGCGTTCCAAGAGTTATTAATCTTCGCCTGGTTCATATTAAATTTCAGTTGCCAATTACTCACCTTGGTATTGCCGGAATTCACAATTTTAAAGGTGGCACAAAGTCCCGTTTCCCAATTGGAATAGATGTCAGTAGTAACTTTCAGTTGAGGAGTCATGAGAGACACTGAAGAAGCAGTTGGCGAAGGAATAACAGCAGAATTATTAGGTTTCTCCACCTGCTGAACAGAGGCTGAAGGGAACAGTTGGGATAATAATTGCTGCTTTGGTAAATCATAACTTTGCCAATCATCCAGCAAAATACCACCTGTGTCAGCACTATTGGGATTCCAACTCCAGTAAGCAAAGCTTAAGTTATTTTTGTCAATATATTTCACCAGCTCATTTTGCCAAATTCCTTCTGGAGAAATAGTGTCTACTTGGCGTCCACCAAATTCCCCAATCAAGACAGGTGCAATTTTCTCACTAGAAATATAGTTAAATCCTATTTGCCAGCGATCGCTTAAATTTTTAGGAAAGTCGGGTTCTGAAAAATAAGGCTGATTGTACACTCCTGGGCCGTACTCATGGGGGGAATAGACTAGCTTATCAGGACGAGACAAACGTACTGGGTAGCGCTTCACCCCTTCTAAATTACCGCCTTGCCAATGCTGTTTGAGTTTTTGACCAGGGACATTATTCTCCACACCCTCGACAACAATCAGCCAGTTGGGATTGACACTGAGAATAGCATTACCTACCCGTTCTGCTGCCAATCGCCAGTCAGTAGCTAAATCATTAGTTCCCCAACTAGCTTGTCCATGCGGTTCATTTTTTAAGTCTGCACCGATCACATTAGCTTGATTTTTATATCTTTGAGCCAACATTTTCCAGGTATCGATCCAGTCTACTTCTGTAAAACCGTCTCCATACCACAACTCAGGAATTCGTTGATCATTCAGACGATGGCTGTCAAGTAGGATTAATAATCCCTGACGTTCGGCCTCTTGAATAATTACATCCATAACTTCCAAAGGAGTTTTACCTTGGAGTTCTGAATTCCTGCCAATACTAAAATCAATACCACTGACATCAGGTAATCGCAATGCAGCTACAGAATAAGGCAACCTAATCAGGTTATACCCAAGCTTCCTGATCTCTACCAGCATTTCCTGATAATCTCGCTTCCAGAGTCCGTGGGGAGCGTGTAACTCTGTTTCTATACCAAACCAATTGACACCTCTGAGCAGCACCACCTCACCTTCAGCGTCTATGATTTTTGCTCCCAGGGTTGAAAGTGGTAATTGCATCGTCATCGCAGCACTAGCTACATCATAAATAGGCAATTTGGTGACAATTCCCAGCAATAATATTACTGAAGCCGCTAAAAATAGGAGCAATTGTTTGATTAAACTCAATTTTTTCTGTTTCTTTTTAAAGGCGTATCGCATGTTCTTTTTACCTTAGATGTAGGACGATATCTTGTGACAATTCATAGAGACATTAGGGATTAATTGGAAAACAGCCATCTTTATGAAGTCTTGATATGTAATAAATAAATTTTAAAAAAACCTAGTAATTACTTGGGTAAACAATCACCGTAATTATCCTATTGATAAATTTATTTCCCGATGATTTGTAATTCCAAGTCAATAAGTATCATGGTTAATATACTTAGACTTATTAGAGTAATATTTAGCGCATAATGTTCCTTGTATAGTCATGGCTGTAGAAAATGATTAACGTCAAATGTATATCTGGAAGGCATTAGACGCTAATATCTATATAGTCCAGAGCTTTAACTAGCCCTTGAGAGAGTTTTTAAATTTACAAGAATTTTAATTATCCGTCCGAGTTCTTCATGAGATTCCTATTGCAAATCTTACATACAGAGAATAACTTAGATAGTAACGCAGTAGAAATATTCACTAACCGCTTAAGAGGTATAAAAGCCAGATATTACTAGCGGTAATTAGCCATACTGCAATCCATTCATTGTCTTTTTTAGAAAACTCATCCAAATCTTAAATATGTCATTATCTGCATTGCAAAAATTTTTCCTACCACCTATTATCGCCTCTCTTGGTGTGTTTTCAGCGATGTCATTTCCCCTTGCTGCATTAGGTGATAAGCAAATTACTGTCAAATTTCAGGAAGAACCGATTTTTTACGGCAGACTCAGAGATGTTGCAATTCCTTATGTGGTGTTGACGACTGTACTTAGTATAGGAACCGGAGTTGCCGCAGGTGCTTTCTGTGGTTGGCGACATTCTTCTCGAAAATCAGTAAAATTTCAGAAGGAATTATTGAGCCTAGAGCAAAATTTACAGGAAAAGGAAGCATTACTTAAAGAACTCAAACTCTCTGAATCCAGATTACAAGTTTCTGGTCTAAAGGCTTTTTTAGATGATGAAATACTTTTTGATCCTGCATTAATTTCTAGTACTTTAACCACAGCTAAACCTCAAACTGTTGCATTAGAAACTCCAGTACCAATCTATCAAAAACCAGTAAATTCTGTACCGCATGTTGCGACTCAAGAAAACACAACTAAAAACGTTAGAACTGTTACTGCTAGCTCTGGATTTGCTTCTGCTCAAACATTCCTTGGCTACGCTCAAACAAATACAAACATCGTAAAAGAAAATATTGTACCAAGTGAAGCACAACAAATAACAATTACACCATCAGAATTTGAGGAATTGCAAAAGCAAATCCGAGAAATGATTTTTCAGATGCAAACAATGCAAGATAGCCTGCGAGTAGTTCCTCAACCTACAAATGTGGAAGAAAAAGTCGCAGATAAATTTCAAATATACTATGATACTGCAAATGTTAATGATGTTCAGATTCGGTGATGTAAGGTAATCGAGTAAGTTGTGTCTTAGTAACTTACTTGGTAATTAACAATTAAAAAAATTAATCTGTTGGGTAGAGCTAAGCTTTACCCAACAATTGCATTAATAATGCTAGATGAATTTGCGATAAGAGTTATCTAGCATTGCTTACTGCCATTTAACATATTTAAACCCCTTTCCTACAGAACGCTATGCCAATTTAGAAGCAAGCTACGCGTAGCGTCTCGCTCCAGAAGGATCGAAGTAGTGTTTACGACGAAGTGCTATTACCAGCAGGGAGTAAACATGCTCCTACTACTTTTCAAAACTATGGTTCTCAAAATAGCTGTGGGTTAGTTGCTGTATGGAGCGGCTAACTCAATTATATTTGATACAATTAGCCGCAATTTTTTAACGTAAAAACTCGGTTGGGGCTAGGGAAGCATTAGTCACTCTGGACGTAGCTGAAGGTGTGATGTTAGTTTGGGTAACTACGGATTTTGGTGGGATTTGATATCGGTTTCCCCATCCACCATTAATATCGCCTGGTTGTGGACGAGGTGGTGTAGTTTTGCCCTCAGGTAAAGGTATTAATAAAGTTTGGCTTGCTTGTACATACTTTTCACCGTCATTAGTAAAGCGAACTAACTTACCTTCTAGTTGTTGATTCTCCACCTGGGGTTTTTCCGACTTTGTCTGATCTGACTGTTGCCACTGACTTGCAGGATCAAAGATGGCAATAAACTTGACGCCACTTTCTGGTACTAATCCTATTTGGGATTGATTTGCTTGCCAAACTTCCTGAAAACTACCATCAGGAGCAACTTGCCACAGATTTAAATCAGCCTGCCATTTTCCTTGCTTTACTTGTACAACTTGGCGAGCCAGAATTGAACGTTTGGGATCAACATCAGAGTTGAGCAACACTTCTTCTTGTCCTTCTATTGGACGTAAATAGCGGACTGCTTCTACAGTAATCCGGCTAGACTCAGGTAGATTTGTACTACCAAAAATTTTGTATCCACTATTACTTGCTACAGACTGGATATTTTTGATTTCTAGCTGTACTTCTTCTTGTGCTTTTTGTACACAGCCATAATTCGTGGATAGGAGTATTAACGAGATGGCTGTGAGGGAAAAAGTAGCTGAATAATTCTTCAAATTTCGATAAATAAGTTGATAATTGAGCTTCACCATAGAAAAACTTGGTTTTTGTAAGTTTTTACAAAACAAAAGTGACATTTTTATCTATTGTGCCCAATTTGATCTAAAAAATAACAGGCTTTATTAACTTTTTACGGAGTTATTTACCAAGCACAAAATCTATACATTCTAGATGATCATACTCATTTTATTTGCTAAAGTGGCAACAACATACAACGTAAAGACTTATTCGTTTATTCACTTAGGCTAATGTGCCAAACAGTATCAAATTGTCATAAATTTATATGTCCAAAACAGTCCCAAAAAGCATATTTGCTACTTGGTACTGTTGCAGCTTCGATGTTCTGGGCAATGGTAATGAGTGAGGCGTCATCAGCTCAAGTAATTCCTACCAATTTGGAAGCTAGCAACTTCCAGATCGGTAGTATGGACTTGCTCCCAGTCCCTCAATCGTCTGTACCTACTGCTAAAAAGGTGTTGCGATCATCCCAGACAGTACCACCTCCGCCCACAACAACCGGTATTGCAGTTGCAGCGATCGCTAATCCGGTAGCGACAACTGTGCAGCAGCAAACAGGAAATAACCTGCGACTACAAGAGAATGATTTTCTTCAGCAACCCCAAACTAAAAAAAACCTACAAGCAATACCCCAACCACAACCGAATATTCCACTAATAGCAGTAGGTGGAGAAGTTACGGGCAATGATTTTTCTAGTCCTAATTTGGGACTAATCGGGCAGGTAAACAACTCTCAGGAAGCAAGTAAATTCGTTACAGCCCCATTACCACCATTACCAAATACAACTGCCAGCCAAGAATTTTCTGTACCCACAACAACATCGACTTTTAACCAACTACTCAACGCCCCAGAGGTCACAGCCCCATTACCACCACTACCAAATACAACTGCCAGCCAAGAATTCTCTGTACCCACAACAACATCGACTTTTAACCAACTACTCAACGCCCCAGAGGTCACAGCCCCGTCAGTCCCTAGTACAATTCCCACTCCCGTCTCTGCAAGCCAATTACAACCAACAACTATTCAACAGCGTCCTCTGACAAGCAGTAGCGCTTTAAAAGAGCCATCTTTACAAATCCAAGGCGTCTATATCACCCAAGGAGGCGAAACTTCCGCACGAGCCAGGGTTTCAGGAGTCTATCCACTTTCTCCTCAAGCTTTGATTGGAGCCACTCTAGATTTAACGAGTAGAGACAGTAGTTTTGATGACTCTCGGCGGGAAGGTTTGAACATCAACGAACTGTATTTAGCAACCTCAATAGGAGGAGTACCTAATCTGCGGTTTGTCGTCGGTCAGATAGATTTAACATCTTATTTTGACCGCAACAGTTTTGCCAAAGACGGGGCAAGCCAATTCTTTAATCCAGTGTTTCAGACCAATCCAGCACTAGCAGCCACAGGGATTGGCTCCCGTACTGGTTTATTAGTCAATTGGAGTGTCACTGATAATATCGAAGCCAAAGGAGCAGTCTTTTCATCAGCAGATAAAATTAGTGACTTTTCTTTAGACGGATTTGCCGGAGAAATCGGTGTTCGTTATGGTAACGCCATTATTCGTGGTACTTATGCCAGTAATCGTGATAGTGGTATCCGCGACAGCTTCGCAGAAAGCTTTGGGATTGCCAGGGGAAATAATCAATTTGGGCCGATAGAAAGCGATCGTGAAGAGGCATACGGTATAAACGCCGAAGTCTTTATTCCTAACCTCAAACTAGGTCTTTTTGGGCGTTATGGTAAGTACGAAAACCGTGATTTAGGACTAGGTGGAGATACTTACTCTTTTGGAGCCAGCTTTTTAGATTTGTTAACTCCAAACGACCGATTGGGGTTAGCCTATGGACGCGCTCTCTCGAATGACAGTCTGCGTCGAGGTGCTACACCAGATGTATTAGAGGCATTTTACGATTTTCAATTGGTTCCCAATCTAAGACTAGGTTTTACAGTCCAAGGACGTGATGATTTTTCGGAAACCGTCGTCGGTGTAAGAGTGAAATCAGAATTTGATGTGAGTCCTAGAGGGAGAGGTACTCGATGAGTCAAAACACAAAACGCCCAAGCCAAAAGGCAAAATTTAACAGCATTCAACAGCTGTCTCTATTGACTTTTTCATGTTTGCTGTTTAATTCCTTATTAGTTGTGCCACTTGTGGAAAGCATTGCTCCTGCCCAAGCACAAACTTTACCAGCAGGAGTACAAAAAGGTCTGGGATTGTTAAACAAGGGGCTAGTGAATGATGCCATCACGGCTTTCCAGCAAGCCCTCAAGAGTCAGCCCCAATCCTTGCAAGGCAGATTAGGATTAGCGATCGCCTATCGTCGTGCTGGTCGTATTTCCGAAGCCTGGAGTGCCTATCAACAGGTATTGGCAATAGACCCTAACAATCATTTAGCTCTAAAGACAATTGGTTTATTAGGTACTTATCGTTCTGAGTGGAATCAACAAGGAATTACAGCCTTAAGCACTTTATTAAAGTTGAATCCCAATGATTTAGAAGGTCGGGGATACCGCGCTCAACTCTACTCTTATCAAGGAAGATTGAGCGAGTCTTTAGCAGACTATCAGATTGTTCTGGCTAATAATCCCACACCGGATGTAGTTATTAATGCGGCTCAAGCTTACAGCTATAGTGGTGATTTTTCTCAGGCACTGGAGTTGTTTAACCGCTACCAAAACAGTGGACAACCCATCGTGGACTACGCGGCTATAGCTTATGGTCGTACTTTACGTGAAACTGGTAATTCTGGGCGAGCAGTACAGATTTTAGAAGCACAGCTACAGCGCTCAAAAACCCTCGATCAAATAGCTATCGAGACTCGCAAAGAATTGGCGATCGCCTATTTTGTTAATGAACAACAAACCAAAGCTTTAGCGGTCTTAGATCCATTGCAAGGCAGAGCAGATGCAGTTTTACCCTTGGCGCGATCGCTCAATGAAATCCGTAAGCGTACCAACAATCCGACTCTGGCACAACAGGTAGTGACTCTTTACCGTCAAGTACTAACAACAACGGACAATCCTTCCCCCACGCTCCTCCGAGAAGTAGCTGATGTGTTTACGGCATTTCCCGAAGGTAGACAAGCCGCACTACAACTTTATCGCCAAGCAGCTTCTCAGTCTCCCAATGATCAGAGTCTCTTGGTGCGACAATTAGCCTTAGAAAATCGACTGGGAACTCTGTCCAAAAAAGACTTAAGACAACGCCTAGTTACTGTATTGCAACCTCTACCTACAGACCGAGTGCAGCTACAACAGCTAGCAGATGCCTTGGTGAACATTGATGTTCCGGACCCGGAATTTTTGCCTGTATATCAAAACATTTTACAAACAGGAGTCAATGCTTCATTTTTACATTTCCGCGTTGCTCAGATGCATATCCAGCGTAACGACTTGAATGCAGCTAGGCGGTCTTTAGCAGCTTACACTGCTAGCCCCACCGGAGCTAAAGACCTGACAACTCAATTACTAGCAGCAGAAATTGAGCGCCGTGAGGGCAGTCTAGAGGCTAGTGCCCAGCGTTATCAAGCTGTATTGAAGAGCAAGCCAGATAACGATATTACTGATGCAGCTTTACGTGGGTTGGCTGGCGTAAAACTGCAACAAAGGCGTTTTGATCAGGCTTTAGCAGTTTATGACCAACTCATAGCCCGCACTCCCAAAGATGCCGCAACTCAACTAGGGCGTGCGAGTATTGCCTATCAAGCCAAGCGTATTTCCCAAACAGAAGCAGAGGCGGTGCTGAACAATTGGTTAGCCACACAACCAGCAACCAATACTCCCACAGAACTATACAGTTTAGTGGCCGCACTACCTACTGATCCTCAGCGTACGGCTTTATATAACTACTTGGTGCAAGTTGACCCCAACTCCATACCATTACAAGTACGTTTAGTGCAGGCGTTAGCAAAACGCAATCCCGCGCAAGCACAAGCACGGATGCAGCAATTAATAGCGCGTATTCCTAACAACTCAGATTCATATCAATTACAAGCAGAGTTAGCGCGGTCTATAGGCAATTTAGAGTTAGCTAGCAGTGCCTATGAGAAAATTCTCGCCCAACAACCAGATAACATTGATGTCCTGGCGGCTTTGGGAGGAATTCGTTTTGAACAGCGTCGTTTTGATTCAGCACAGGAGATTTACACTCAAGTCTTAGCCCAAAAGCCCGAAGACCAAGAAGCACGACGCGCCCTAGCAGGATTGAGTGCAATTCTCGATCAACCTTTGACAGCATTGTCACAGCTAGAGAAATTGCAACTGGAAGGGGGAACCATCGATAGTGATACCTATCGCCAGATGCAGCAAATACAGGAAGACTTTTTAGTCCGACGAGGTTTTCAACCCCCTTGGGAAGACTATCAACGCAGAAATAGAAACTAGCGATCGCTCAAATTTCTTCATTGAATCTTAGCGACCCCAAGTTAATTGTGAATAGCTATTAGGGAACAATAAGGGCAAGGTGAGCGATGAGTGTCAACGTTTTACACATCAAACGGTTCTGAGGATGCGATATCTCCCAAGAGTGGCGATTGTTGCCAGCCTGATCAATTTATCTGCCTGTTTTTCTGGTTATTCAGTCAATCCCAAAATACCTAATGATCAGGCTCCACCGACAAACGTCACTACTCCGGGTAGTAGTGAAACTTTGTCAGTATTTTTAGCGGCTTTACCCCCATCTACCCCAAATCGGGAATTACTAGCCGAAAGTTGGGATAGTTACCGGCAACGATTTATTCAAAGTGATGGGCGAGTAATTGACTTTGAAGCGAGTGATCGCTCCACCAGTGAAGGTCAAGCCTATGCCATGCTGCGAGCCGTCCTGATTGATGACCCTGAAACTTTTGCCCTGACCTTAAAGTGGTCTGAAAACAACCTTCTGCGACAACAGAACGGTAAACCCACAGACAGCTTGTGGGCTTGGAAATGGGGGAAGAAGCCAGACGGTAGTTGGGGTGTGATTGACAACAACTTTGCTAGTGATGGTGATATAGATGCCATTACCGCCTTGATTTTGGCGTCACGTCGCTGGAATCGTCCGGAATACCTGGAACTGGCGAAAATTAAACTCCAAGATTTATGGAACCTTTCCAGTACGACAGGATATGCAGGTAAGCGCTATCTTTTACCAGGCCCCACAGCAGCATTTGTCCCCAATACATCCACCCTCTACCTCAACCCTTCTTATCTTGCTCCCTACGCTTTTCGCATCTTTGCACAGGTTGACCCTGCCCATGACTGGTTGAGTTTGGTGGAGACTAGCTACCAAATTCTAGAAAATTCGGTACAGCTTTCGACTGTTGGTTTACCCAGTGATTGGGTAGCTCTCGATATCAAAACAGGTCAATACCAGCTCGTCCCTCCATCTAGTAACCTCCAAACCTTATACAGCTTTGATGCTTATCGAGTTTGGTGGCGTTTATCACTTGATGCTGTCTGGTTCAATTCACCGCAAGCACGACAATATTTGCAGAAATCTACTCAGCATCTACAAAAGTTATGGATTCAAAAATCACTTCTACCAGCACGTATCGATTTGCAAGGGCAAGCATTAGTAGATTACGAGGCTACATCCCAATATGCAATGGTCTATGCTGCTATGCGGTTAGTAGAACCAAGATTAGCTGAAGAATTTTTGGTGCAGAAATTATTGCCCCAATACAAACAGGGAATATGGGGTGATGATTCAGCCTATTACACCCAAAATTTAGCTTGGTTGGGTTTACTGCCTCCAGATTCATTTCCCATGAGATTAATACAAGCTAATTAAAAAAGTTTTTGTCGTTTATTAATAGAGTGTTATGAAAATTTTTGAGCCATAAAAGGACAGAGTTTTATCAGTATTTAATCTTGAGAAAAATAACAATTCTACAGCACAAAGCCAGGTCAATTTACCACCAATATCCTTTACTATGAAGCCGTTATTTCAACTTGTTCAAGCTAGTAAAAAAGCAATTCTTGTTACTACCTGCTTATTACTTTTACCTAATGCCTTATTAACTGCTAAAGCCCAAAATAGGGACAACCTAAAACAGCAGAATTCGCTACAACAAAACCAAACCGATGCTAAAAATCTCATAACTTATAATCTGGAATTTAATCGTAGTCCAATTGTCGGTAATCGTATGCGCCTGCGGGGTGTATATTCCGAATCCCGCCTGGCTTTTACTCGTCCTCGTAACTGGAAATTGGATCAAGGTAAGGTACAAGCTTTGATCCGCTTCCAACATTCACCAGCACTCTATGCAAATCGCTCTAACCTGACGGTTCTAGTTAATGGTACTAGTGTAGGTAGTGTGCCATTGAACCGACCACAGTCTCAAGTTGGTCAAGTACTATTTAATATTCCACCGAAGTTAATCCAAGATTACAATGAATTGACAATCGTAGCACAGCAGAACAATTCTTTAGAATGTAGTGATTCGAGTAGTCCAGATTTGTGGACGGAAATTCTGCCAGATTCTAAATTAGTTTTTAACTTCCAACAGCAGCCAATTCCTCTCAACTTTAGTCGCTATCCATATCCTTTCTTTGACGAACTTGGCTTAGAAGCTAATCAAATTGTTTACTTGCAACCTAACCAAATAAGCCAATCTTGGCTGACTACAGCATCTCGCTTACAAGCTACTTTAGGTAGATTAGCGGATTTTCGCCCCATCAAGACAAGCTTAGTATCTAATACGTTGGATGTGAAAACCAACGAACGGCTGGTAATTATTGGGACTCCCAGTGAGCAACCGTCTCTGGCTTCTTTGAAGAATTTGCCATTGAAAGTCATTGGCTCGCAAATTTTTGATCGCAATAATAACCCCATACCTGAAGATACTGGGGTATTGATTGTCAGTAAAACTGAAAAGAGCGGCGTGCCAATTTTAATTGCCAGTGGTAATAGTACCAAAGCAGTTGCTAAGGCGGCGCAGTTTTTGGCACAACCAGATGTGCGAAAAATGGGCACAGGTCAGGTGATTTTAGTTGATCAACTCAATGAGACATTAACACCAGGGCCTCGCCAATGGCCTCGTTATTTACCAGAGCAAAATTCCTTTAAACTCAGCGACATCAAAACTCAGGTAAATGGAGATCCTTTTGTTGATGTCACTGTCCGTGGTGCTGCTGCGCCTGCTGTAGATATTGATTTTCGTGCTTTACCTGATGACAGGTTTGTCAGGGGCAGTTCCATGAACCTAGTTTACAGCTACGGCCCGCAGATTAATCCTAGAACCTCCGCCATAGAAGTATTACTTGATGGTGTCTTTATTGGTGGGGCGCGTCTGGACTCAGAAGCCGGAGCCAACCGTAAAAACCTGAAGGTCAATTTGCCGGAAAACTTGATTAAGCCCAATTCTAGATTGCAAGTCTTTTTCCGGATGAATCCAAGGGAACCATTTGATAAGCAAAACTGCCTCCAGCCACCTGATCAACAACTTACAGGTACGGTGCATTCTGATACTAGCTTTGACCTAAAGCGAGAAGTCTCAGCCCAACTACCAGACTTGAAACTACTGCAATTTGGTTTTCCGTTTGCTGCTCCCCAAGATTTGTCCAAAACGGCAATTGTATTACCGCAAAATCCAAATAGTACAGATGTGTTGACTCTGTTGGCGTTTAGTGAACGCTTAGGTAGATTGAGTCAGGCAGATTCTATCAAGCTAGATGTTTATACCCCAGATGCATTACCCGAAACAGTCCGGAAGAATGACCATTTGGTAGTTATCGGTACTAGAGACAAGTTTCCCATTCCAGAAGTATTTCAGTCTAAAGGCTTAAACTTAAGTCAAGCATTTTCTCGCTTATCAGCCCAAGCAGCAATTCAAACCCCCCAGGATGCACAAGGGATGATTAAGCAAATTATTTCTCCTTGGAATAGCGATCGCGTGATTCTGGCTTTGACGGCGCAAACGGATACTGGTTTAGAACGAGTGCGACAAGTTCTCAATCAAGATCCGTGGTTCTTCCAATTGAAACAGGATACGGTGTTAATTAGTAGCGATCAGAAAAACCCCGTTGCCTACGATCCTAATGCCTATCAACTAGAATTTTTCCAAAGTGCCCCCTTCTCTCGCCGTGTGGAAGATACAACTATCCTCAGTAAGGCGTCACGCTTCCTTCAAGAAAACTGGATACTTCTCCCTCTCGGTATCGTGGGTGTATCTATTCTCCTCTATGGTATTGCTCAGTTGTACCTCAAACGCCTGAGTACTGAAGACAAAAAGTAGATTATGACATTTTGATGGTTTGTAGTCAGCACTTTAGTGCTGACTAAAAGCCTTTTACGAGCTTTTTTTGTGGAAATCATTGAATTAGTCAGTGTAAAAAAAAACATCAGAGTTTAAATCTTAGATTCAATATGTCTTCTTCTTCATACAAACCGCCTCGTCAACGTCCCAAATTAGGTAGCTGGTTGATTGACCTGACACCTAGATTTTTTGACCGCACTCTGAAAAAAGCAGGTATAAGACAGTTAAAGTTGCTTTCCTTGCTGCTAGTGGTGTTCTCAATACCACTGATTATTACGCCTCTAGAAGTTTGGCAGCAGGGTGTAGTAGCTGTGTTTTTAGTAGTTCTTGGTCAGTTAGTAATCAAAGCTGAGGACAAAGAGTCTTCTGCTGACATCAGTCAGTATTACCACTTATTTCTGGTGTGGCTGAGTCTGGTAACAACTCTGCGTTATCTCTACTATCGCACTAGTTACACGCTCAACTTTGATGGTTGGATTAATAGTACTGCTTGTGTGCTGTTGTTTGCGGCAGAACTGTATGCAATCTTGACATTGGTATTGGCATACTTTCAAACTCTGAAAATCAAAGAACGCCAACCAGTAAATCTGTCTAACATTGCTGAGTCAGAATGGTTTAATGTTGATGTCTATATTCCGACGTACAACGAAGACGTAGAGATTGTCCGCAAGACAGCGTTAGCAGCCTTGGCTTGCGACTATGCGGCTGGTAAGAAAAAGGTTTATATCCTCGATGATGGTCGTCCCGAAAGATATAAAGAAGATGACCCACGTCGAGAAAAGTTTAGCGCCAGACGGGAACAGCTCCGGCAAATGTGCCAAGAACTCGGCTGCATACATATGACGCGGGATAACAACAACCACGCCAAAGCCGGTAATATCAACACAGCCCTGCAAAAAACTGACGGCGACTTAGTGATGATTTTGGACTGTGACCACATCCCATCACGGCAATTTATTCTCCATACTGCAGGCTTCTTTTTCGATCCGAAAGTGTCGTTTGTGCAAACTCCTCACTGGTTCTACAATCCCGACCCCTTTGAACGGAATTTGTTCACTGGCGGTAGAATCCCTGTGGGCAATGAACTGTTTTATAAGGTGCTGCAAAAAGGTAATGATTTTTGGAATGCTGCCTTTTTCTGTGGTTCAGCAGCTTTAATCCGTAAATCCCACCTTTTAGAAGTTAGGGGAATTGCTGTAGAAACGGTGACGGAAGATTGTCATACAGCCCTGCGTTTACATTCACTCGGTTATAGGTCGGTATACTACGACAAGATTATGGTGGCTGGCTTGGCGCCAGAAACGTTTTCTTCTTACGTAGGTCAGCAAGTACGTTGGGCGAGGGGAATGGCGCAAATCCTGCGACTAGAAAATCCCTTTTTTAACCGCAAGTTGAAGCTGACATTAGCCCAGAGGATTTGTTATTTAAGTGCAACTTCCCACTTCTTGTATGGGTATCCTCGATTAGTCTATGCGATCGCTCCCACTCTATTTTTATTACTTGGCATTAACTCTGTCCAAGGTTTGGGTTTAGAAACCTTAGCCTACGCAATACCACATATACTCCTCTCCCTGTTTGCGAATTTCATCATTTACAAGCGTGTCCGTTTCTCTTTCTGGAATGAGATTTTTGAATTTGCAATGGCTTTCCAGGCTGGTTGGGTGACTTTATTGGCCCTAATTAACCCCAAGATGGGCTCGTTTAACGTCACTGATAAAGGGATCTCTGTTACCCAACGCACCTTTGACTGGGAGTCGATGCGTGGTCTGTTAGTGGTGGGGGGAGTGGTGCTATCTTCCTTGCTTGCTGTTCCTTATTGGCTACTACTACGGCCAGAAGACTGGCAAGCTGTCTTAGTTAACACTATGTGGTCTGGTTTTAACCTAGTTTTAGTGACAGCTGCTTTGCTAGTTGGTTTTGAGCAACCACAAGTGCGTTCTGCTCACCGTTTGCAGCGATGTCTGACTGTGATGATTTCTAGTAACGACCAAGTAATTATGGGCGAAACGGTGAATATCTCCGAAACTGGGGCATTAATTTCTTTGGAATCTTGGCCGAATTTACCAGATGAAGTGGAAATTGAGGTCATGGGAGACTACACTGCAAGTGCTTCCTTGACGGGGCGGATTGTCCGAGTCTCCCCTGTTAATGATACAGAAACGCTCTTGGCAATTGATTTTGTTAATCCTAATCGTGCTCAACTTGATGCTTTAACTCTAGTTTTGTATTCGGATGTCCGGGAATGGTATTCCCAGAAGCGGGAGTTTGCGGATCAGCCAATGGCTTCTTTTGGGTTTCTGGCTACCAGTCTGACGCGTTCTTTGCGTGACATCAAAAGAACCAACCGTAAAAAGGTACGCAAGCAAGTACATACTGCAAGTCAACTCTATTGGGATGGTCACTTCTTCTCTGGAGTGGCGACGGAATTAGGGGTGACAGGTTTACGGTTGGAATTAGAAAATACAAAAGCCCTATCCTCTGACAGAATTCTGGGACAACAGGACTTGCACACAATGCGAACTGTTAAACCACTCGTTGGTTTGCTGTTGACTCAAGATGCAGAAAATCCCGCATCTAGTCGTTTTGTGGCGGAAATTGCCGCAGTAGAAGAACAGGCTAGCGGTAAGATAGCGATCGAGTTCAGTTTTCCTGAGAAATTTAAGCAACGCCAAGACACAAAAATTAAACAACTTTTACAAATTTTGTAGTAGCCAAATAACGGCAATTTTCTACCCTGTTTGTGAATGAAGCCTGCAAAAGCAGGCTTTTTTTGTGTAGCGATTAGTTATAGCATGTAGGCTGATCACAAAGTGTATTAAATTATGGGCACGGAAACTATCACAAAGTTCTACAATCTAATAAGTTCATCTCAGGTTTTTGTAATGGTCGCCAACTGAGCAACTCATAAAGATATGGCTTTGTACAGGTATATTGAGCGCAACTCTATACATCCTACCCATCCTTGATCATCAATCAGTTGTTAAGAACTAGTTGAAAAATGCCCCTAAAAATTGTCCAGAATTTTGATAGCAGTTTCACTCTTGAAGTCCAAGCAAAAGAAACTCTCTGCCAATTATTGACGAGCGAAAATTTTTTAAATCAAATTGCTCAACAGTTGCAGTCTGGAAAACTTGAATTTACAGAACTATTTTTTCAGCCAATTCCCTATAGCTTAAGTACGCCGAAAGGAATGCCAGCAGAGTTTGAGCAATACCATGAGTCTGATGATTATGTAATCATTAATGTACCACCAAATTTTATGTTTAATGCTAAGATATTCAAACCAAGTCGCCTGTGTGCAATTTACCGGAAGATTGGCTTATGAATACTAAATATTTATAGTCATTGTTGTTCAATTTGACTGAGCAATAATAATTATTTGTTGAGAAACTACCTGTTGAGAAAGTAATAAAAAATTGTGAATTTGGTTTATGTCTACTGAAACTCATGTTGCAGCTTTGGCAACTTTGGAATATCTCCCTTATATTGACGAGTGTGGTCAATTGCCTGATAAGTTGCAAGGCAAAATTGGAGCATATGCGATTTTTGATCAAGAGAAAGTGCTCCAATTTATAGGTTATTCCCGCGATGTTTATCTTAGTCTCAAACAGCATTTAATACGTCAGCCACAACAGTGTTATTGGCTGAAAGTTCAGGCTATTGAACGCCCTAGCCGTGCGATTTTAGAAAGCATTGAAAATGCCTGGATTGCCGAAAACAATAGTGTTCCTTTGGGCAATGGAGATAACAAGAAAAAATGGACACATCCTATTGATACTAGATTATTAATGACCTCTGAAGAAAGGAAAAATTATCAAAATCCAGTCAATGATGAATTGACACAAATGAAAATTTTGAAAAATGTGGCACGGAGAGTAGAAGTAGAAATCTTAGCTGAATTAGAAACTCGTGGTTTGCGGATGCAAATTCGCTTTAATCCTAAATTGAAGGAAGAAGGGTTACTAGATTTAAAATAGTTATGAAAACTGTAACTAATTACTGGTGTTGTTATTTGCTTAGGAAATATAAAATTTTTTTGTGGACATTTAATGGTAGCTATGGTGTAGAAGGGCCTTTTATGGCTTAATTAATTTGGTTAGATACAAATTTTACTACTAGCTGGGTAATTACGATGACAAATACACCTCCTCCTGATCCTAAGTCATCTCAAACAACTGCCCTTGGCTTTGATGAATTTATAGCCATTTTGGTTGCCTTCGCAACGGTTGGAGCAATTTTAGTTTGGTCATTTACCCGTAGGGATTCCGGCTGGAATTTAAATATGCTGCTACCGTCACCATCGCCAGTTTTATCACCCAGTATTCAGCCAAATCCAGCCTTGTCTTCCCCGGTTCCTATGGTAGAGCCAAATATCGGTTCTAACGCCAATGCCTTGCCATCGTCTCCATCTGCACCTGTGGTTGAGCCTAGCTCCTATCCATCTGTGATTGAGCAGGTAAGTCCTACTCCTAAACTACCAGCAATTAACACAGATCCATCTGACACTCTACAAGTGTTGACACCTGTACCCTCTACTGCGAATGCTATTCAACAACCGTTTTCTCTGGTGACTCCCTCCGAGAAAAAGTCAACGATTCCGCCGCCTATCGCCTTTACTGATGTACCTGCTGATTTTTGGGGTCGGCGTTTTATTAACGTTCTTTCTTCCCGTGGTATTATCAAGGGGTTTTCTGATTATTCTTTTCGACCGAATCAGCCCGTTAGCCGTGCTGAATTTGCAGCTATTTTACAACAAGCCTTTGACAAGAAAGTTGGTGAGAAGGCGATGTCTGAAGACAAGCCACTCGATGTCTACGCATTTCAAGATCTCACAGCAAAATTTTGGGCAACTCCAGGAATTAACCATGCTGTTAGTACTGGTTTTTTAACAGGCTACCCTAACAAAACCTTTCAACCGGAACAAAAGATTTCACGCGTGCAAGTTTTAGTAGCCCTTGTGAGTGGATTAAATCTGAAAACATCTATTTCCGCAAATCAAGCTTTAACAAGCTACATAGATGCTAAAGATATTCCTCAATATGCTATCGATAAAATAGTGACGGCTACGGCTAATGGCCTTGTAGTTAACTATCCTGACTCGAAAGTTTTTGCTCCTAATAAAGAAGCTACCCGCGCTGAGGTAGCTGCAATGATTCATCAAGCTTTGGTACGAATGGGGCGATTGGAGGAAATTCCATCTCAAAACATTGTACGTTTGTCTCGATGAGCCTGACTATGAAGAGTGCAGACGTAGCATTGCTACGTCTGTACAAATTAGGATTCTGAAATTTCTTTGCCGACAACCTGTGATTTGAGTGTTGTAATTTCCTGAGTTAACTCTTGTCTGGTTGAGGCTTTGAGTAAATAGCGATAAACAAACCAGGCAGAGTAACCAATACCAATCAACTCAAAGGTCGGTGCTACTAAAGGAATATCGTTCAAAGCATCCAATATTGCCAGGAGTACCTTAACAGCGACAATCGCTCCCACAATTAGGCCAACAGAAATCAGGGGCTGTTTATACTGATTAAAGAAGTTTCCCAGATATTCGGGTAGCGTGCCTAAAAAAGCAGAAATTTGCTCTCCGTATTTTAGCCATTCCTCTTGAGACTGGGCCGGAGGCTGGAGCTTGGTTATGGTTCCTGTTTGGTTGTTGATATCTGGCACTGTTGTTTCTGGAGATTTGGTTTCTGTAAATTCTGATTCTGGCATTTTCGCTCCCATTAAATTAGTTGAGTTTGTCTAATCCGGACAGTTACTACCAAAAGGCTGTTGATTAGGCGATGCCGTGAGAGCATCAGCACAACTGAGTTTTGGGTACAAAAGGGTTTTAGTGTCCTATCACCATAATTGCCCCTTAACCACTACTTCATCAACTACAAGGTAGAAAATTCAGTAGGGGGATAGAAGTCAGAAGGCGGCAGGAAGTTTTAAAATCTGCTTTCTGAGTTCTGTTTTTTTTAAATCAACTGGAATCCTCAGCTCGCTATTATCCCATGCCATGTCAGTTACCCATCATCACACCCATTTAAATTACAAATCATGCAGAAGTTCAGTTCACTTCTCATTTATACAAGCTTGAACGCTGATTTTATTTGAATATTAAAGCTATCTTAAGCTGCGATCGCCAATTAGCCTATTGGTATTGATATTAATCAGTAATAAAAGTTTTTATGTGTTTATCAGGACTAGACATAAAGGCTTTTTTGTGATATAGATGACTGCTTTAAGTTTAACGATGGAAAAGAGGAAAACATTTTTTGTGGACTTATCTGAAAAAGAGTAGGATTTACGCAAGGCCCCACCATAATTTTTGCTTGTACTCAGCGATTTATCGCTTCTTGGCGGCACTAAAGTGTCTACCACAAGCTTAATTTTATGTCTTCCCTGTCACACTTGCGTAAGTCCTGACTCTCTCCATCCCTCAGATGTGAATTAACCCTATAGAGGTGGTTTTAGGGATAATAATCAACTAAAAGCTAATTCATGCTAATTCAGATTTACCTACCTCAGCCTTTAGCTTAATCCCAATCGGGAATTTCTGCGTCTTCTCCACCAATGCCGATTCCGGTGTTATATATTTCAGCATCTGTGATTGTGAGGTTGTTCATTGATGCTTGATATACATTAGAATCGTAGATTTGAGCACGGGTTAAATTGGCATTATTGAGATTAGCTTGCTTTAAATTGACATTGGTTATGTGCGCTGAAGTTAAATTAGCACCTTCCAAGTTGGCACCTGTTAGGTCTGCACCCTCAAGATTAGCATGGGTAAGATTCGCTTTTTGAAGATTTGCTCCTCTTAAGTCTGCACCAATTAAATGAGCACTACTGAGGTTTGCTCCTGATAGATTGCACTCGATACATTCCCCAGTTTCTAATAACTTTTGTAAATCTTGGGGATTCTCGGCTTGTACTGAGTTAATGAGCAATAGGGGAGTTGCTAAGGCAAGAGCTGCTAATAACTTGAATTTCATAAATTTACCCCTTGTAATCAAGTTTTGTCCGTTCTTTTCCTCACAGTTATATTATCTCACTAAATTACTGGCAGATGTTGATTTTGCACACAAATTAGTGATAATGGTCAAACTACTGTTGCTACTGGTTTTAGGATGTAGATAGTAGGATTAAATTTCTGTTACATCTTATTAAGAAAATTTTGCTTCTGCATAATTTGTCAGCAAAATTTAATATGCGATCGCTCCTGAATCAATCGCACTCTAGAAAAATAAATATTGATTTTTTAAATACCTAAAAATTCTCGCATATACTGATTGACTAACTTTGGTTGTTCTTGCTGTACCCAATGGCTACAGTTAGGAATATATTTAAGTTGAAATTCTCTGACATAAGCTTGTGTATCGTATGTGAGTTCTTTCCCAAGAGCGGTATCGTTTTCGCCCCAGATCATTAGCGTTGGTATTGCCAAAATCGGCCAATTTTTATTTAGTATTCTTTGCCCAAAAATATTACGGTAATAATTTAACATAGCAGTCAAGGCAGCAGGTTTGGCAGCAGCAGCTTTAAAAGTATCAATATCAGCTTGAGTAAAAGCAGTTTTATCAACTGCCATACCTTGAAAAGCTGTGGCTATTGCTTGATAATTTGAATATTTTATGAGTAGTTCTGGTAGCCAAGGAAGCTGGAATACGAAAATGTAATAACTACGTAATAGTTGGCGGAAAGTACGTAAACCTTGAGCAAACTTTGCTGGATGGGGTAGGTTGAGTATAATTAATTTCTCTACCATGTGGGGATAATCATAAGCAAAATTCCAGGCGATCGCTCCTCCCCAATCATGTCCAACTAAAATACATTTTTCATGTCCTAAACCCTTAATCACCCCCTCAACATCTTTCACAAATTCAGACATCACATAAGCAGATTTATCTTTTGGTTTATCACTATCGTTGTAACCACGCAAATCGAGGGCGACGACTTGAAAATTTTGGGCAAATTCTGGTATTTGATGTCGCCAAGAATACCAAAATTCAGGAAATCCATGTAACATCAACATCAAAGCACCTTTGCCTTGAGTGACGTAGTGTAGTTTGACGCCATTGGTAGTAATATATCCGTGCGTCCAAGCAGGTGGAGTTACAGGTGTCATTAATTATTCTCGCTCTCAATCAAAGACGATTTAAGTATTTAATCATGTAATTATTATGTTTTGCTGTCTACGCTAACATCTGTTAAAAGGAAAGATTATCGGGACATTTTTTGCGTAAATATCTGCAATAAATCTTTCTTGGGTAGTTTGTAAAAAAATCTGGCATGAAACATGACAAACTCTGGCATCCTAGCCGAATGGCACTAAGTTTAGTTACTTATGGTATTTATATAGAGAAGAAAGCGCGGTATAGTCGTCTGGTGGTAAATTAAACATGGCGATCGCACGCATCGTTTTTAAATACGTAAATGGCCTTAATAGAAACGCGTGGTGTCTGGCTAACAAACACTGATAGCAAGGTTCTCCAGTCGAAGCAACGCATAGTGGAAGCGATGGATTTCCTGGCTGAGACAGGATTTAATGTCGTATTTCCTGTGGTTTGGAACAAGGCGGTAACTCTGTATCCTAGTCCAACAATGCAGCAAACCTTTGGTGTCGAAATTGACCCCAGCTTTAGAGGACGCGACCCTTTAGCAGAAGTAGTGGTTGAAGCCAGGCGGGTAGGGCTAAAAGTTATTCCTTGGTTTGAATATGGTTTCGCCAGTTCTTACAACTTGAATGGTGGTCTGCTGTTACAAACAAAACCAGAATGGGCAGCCCGTGACTGCAATGGTAAGCTACTCAAGAAAAATGGTTTTGAGTGGTTGAACGCCTTTGATCCCCAAGTGCAGGCATTTCTGTTGAATTTGGTACTGGAGGTTGTCAGGAATTATGATGTTGATGGCATCCAGGGTGACGATCGCTTCCCAGCATTACCCTGTGAAGGAGGCTATGATCAGTACACTGTCGCACGCTATCGCCAGCAGTTTAATCAAAATCCGCCACAAAACCCCAAAGCCCAGCAATGGTTACAATGGCGTGCTGACTTGCTCACTGACTTTTTAGCGCGTCTGTACCAAGAAGTCAAAGCTGTTAATCCTAACTTACTGGTGTCGATGTCTCCCAGTATCTACGATTGGGGATTAAAAGAATATCTACAAGACTCAGCCACCTGGTTGAATCGGGGAATTGTTGATCTGATTCACCCACAGATTTATCGCCGCGACTTCCGCAGCTACAAATGTATTGTGAATAAATTGGTAGCCGAACAATTTACAGATGCGACATTGCCGAAGTTAGCGCCAGGAATTCTGATGAAGTTGGGTTCTTACTGCATTGACCCTAAATATCTTGTACAGGTAATTGAATGCAACCGCAAGCGAGGTATTAGAGGAGAGGTATTCTTTTTTTACGAAGGTTTGCGAGAGCATAATCACGCTTTAGCAAAAGTGTTGCGAAATGGCCCTTATGCTAAATCTGCGTCATTTCCTACTTTGTCAGATTTGAGTGGTGTTGGTTTAAGCAACAGCAGGTCAACCTCACTTTGGCAACAGGTAGAGAGGTTTTTTAGAAATCTTTTTTAAAGGGTAAGGTGTATGGAAACTAAATTCCAGGTAGCTGAGGTAATTAAGACACTCGAAAACGATTTACCGACACTTTTTGAGAAGGATATCACCTATGACATATATACAGAGGATATTTACTTTCGAGATCCGGTAAACAAATTCAAATATAAATTTAACTATCGCATTATATTTTGGACTTTACGATTTCACGCTCGACTATTTTTTACTCAAATTCACTTTGATGTCCATGAAGTGGAGCACTCAAGTAGGGATACTATTTTAGCAAAGTGGACAGTGCGTGGTGTGTTGCGGGTTCCCTGGAAAGCGAAGATATTTTTTAATGGTTATTCGACATACAAATTTAATCAAAATGGTTTGATATATGAGCATATCGATACTTGGGATCGAAAGCCAGCAGAGATTTTAAGACAGTTTCTGCAAAAGGGATAATGATTTTATTCATCTTAAATATATTACTAAATAAACATGAGGATTGATGGCAAAAAAAATATTGGTCGGGCTAAAAACAGCAAGTTACCAACACCCTTTTGATCAGCAAGCTTTCAATACTCTCAATAAAGTGCCAGGGTTGCCTTTATTAATGAAGAAAGTAACCGAGTATGGAATTGATCGCTTAGTAAGGATGCAAATCGTTGGTGGCGAATTTAGGGTGACACAGCGAAATTTTCCTCAATTGCATGATGCATTTTTAGAAACCTGTGAGATTCTGGATTGTGCTCCACAGCCAGAACTATACCTGTTTCGAGGTACAGGACATATTCAAACCTACGCTATGGGTATGGAAAAGCCGGCAGTGGGTGTGAATTTAGAGGCAATGGAATGGTACTCCCCTGAAGAATTATTATTTGCATTGGGGCATGAGGTGGCTCGGATTAAAGGTAGATACATAGCCTACCAGCAAATTGCACATGTAATGCCACTTGTAAAAAATATCATCAACAGTAGTACCTTGGGTTTAGGGGGTTTGGCAACCGGTGGTATGGAAGTAGCTCTTGATAACTGGATTATGATGTCTAGATTCACAGGCGATCGCGCAGGTTTGTTAACATGTCAGGATGTTAATGTGGCAATCACCGCACTCATGAAGCTGGCTGGCTTACCAGATGATCACTTAAATGCAGAGACAATTGCCGATTTTCAAGCTCAAGCTCGTGAATTTACTAATATCAATCTTGATAGCTTTGATCAAATCACCAAGATATTTAGCTTTATGGAGCGCCAATCTCCCTGGGCTGTGATGCGAGCGGCTGAGTTGTTAAAGTGGATTGATTCTGGAGAATATGAGAAATTAATGCAGGCTGAAAATTCAGCGCCGCCAGAAGATACAGCAGTCAATACAGAAGATGCCGCAGATTGGAATTTCATGTCATCTTGGTAGCTGGCTGTGGGTATGTGAGAAAGTGAGGACTTTTAAGCTTTATTTTCGCTAGTAGCAAATTCCCTTGGTTCATAATGACGGCATTCCTGACATGGCCCGTCGGGATTAACCGCACAACGGATGTAGCCAGAACGAGCATTAAATTTGCAGCTGATGTCGCCAACGAGGTAGCCTACTCCTTCGAGATAGTAGCGATCACCTTCTAGCTGTCTGATGTGTTGCCTGACACGTACCCCCTGCAAGTTCATGGCTGTTTGCCTCATCCGTGAACGTGTCCGCAAATGAGATTTACGAATTATCCACAGGGAAAACAGGGACGGTAAGAAACCAATGGCAATCACCAAAAGAGTCCTTAACACCTTCTCTCTACCTCTTTTCTGGGCTGATTGATGTCCTTGAGATTACACTATCGTTATTTATGAGAGTGCAACTATGAGGACAGTTTCGCTTTTGCATCTTGGGCAAGACTGCAATAACGTGTGGTATCTGGTAACTCTGGCAAGAATTACTAACTACCACTTAAATCAGCATAACTGCTACAGATGTGACAGGTCAGCCGTAGTTGAATCTTTATAATTTTAAGATTTGTTGACTAATGCACCGTTGAGAAGCTTTTTTGTATCGATATCAACTAGATGCTGATTTTTTCTTTGCCACTGCGATCCTAATGACTTTCTTCTAGTTCGCTGACGGAGTTGCTGCGCTAGCACAAGTGCTTCCCTTTCTGCGCGAAATAAATCTACTTTTCGTGTTGTGAGCACAAATGTCTCGTTTGGCTGTTGTGTTATCCAAGGGACGCTTACTGTCAAGTATTCACAAACTGATGGCTGCTTGTGGCTTTGTTGGTAATGTGTTTGGCTATTGAGGTTAGTTGCCATTGTCTTCAATTGCAAGATCATTGCCTCTAACTCTGCTGCCATCTGATTGATGCGTTGTGCTTGTAATGCTAAACATTCCCACCCATCAATGATATTTTCCTCTGGGAGTTGTAGCGGCATTATGGCAGTAGTTACAGTTTTTAGGTGTGATTTTTTGTGGTTGTCTTCAATGTCTTTCATAATTTCTCTGGCATGACTAACTGGCTTGTAAGGCATTTTAGCAATAAATAGTACAATTGTACCAAAATCTTGTGTTTTTTCTGAAAATAAAGATTTATGCTCTGTGTTTTATACCCCTATGGGGAAGGAAGCTACACATTTGACTTTTAGAAATTTGACACTTGCCTAAGTCCTGAATCAGCAATTATGCGTCATCACGCTACCAACAACAAGGTAAAATAATTGAGTTTGTCCGCCAATCATAATTATGGAGTCAACAATGAGTGGAAAAAAAATGAGTTTTCCTAATGGTTTGGAATGCTACTACGTTAGTAGTAATGAAGAAACAGAATATATCTACTCAGAAATATTTACTGAACAGCAGTATCTGGGAAACGATATTGTTATTAATGAAGGTGACTGTATATTTGATATTGGAGCAAATATTGGACTATTTTCTCTGTTTGTAAGCGGAGTTCAGGCAAAAGTTAAAATTTATGCCTTTGAGCCAATTGAGCCAACTTTTGCAGCTTTAGAGGCAAATATTAAATTGCACTCTTTAGACAATGTTTCATTGTTTAATTATGGCTTTAGTTCTGAAAATAACCCAGAGAAAATATTTACTTTTTATCCCAATATGGCTGGAAATTCAACAATAAAGCCAGGTGACACATTAGCTAATATAGATAATGTTATTACTCCAGATAATTCCGAAAAGGTAGAAAATTTATTTGAACATCTTTTTACAGAAGAGCAACAAGTTAGGTGTGAAGTGAGAACCCTGACTTCTGTAATTAATGAACTAGGAATTGATGCAATAGATTTATTGAAAATCGATGTAGAAGGTGAAGAATACGAAGTATTGAAAGGTATAGAAGCCAAAGACTGGTCTAAAATCAAGCAAATAGTTGCTGAAGTTCATGATCAAGATGGACGATTAGAGCAAGTGCAACAAATGCTAACTTCCTATGGTTTCAAAATCAAAACTCAAAAAAGACAATTTTTGCCTTCTACGTTTGTTGATATTTTCAATTTATATGCTGTGCGTTAACCAACCATAGGTTTCCCTGCTCCCTCCGACAGTTCAAGCAGATGGCAAGCCACCTGTACAACGGCTTGCCGAAACAGAAATATTTCTTTACATTCAACACGAATGCGATCGCTTTTGTGCGATAAAAATCAAAAATCTCTAATTCTCATGACTTGTATCAATTGACGTATAGCCTCGGTAAAGCTGTGCATTCTTCAATTGAGAAACACATGGGAGGTAAAAAACAAAAGATTTTTGACGTAGCTAAAACCTTACTCGGTAGGTAGGATATAGGTTTTAGCTGTTAAATACTTTTCTGTTTGGTTACGCCAAAGATAGGATAGACAAAGCAGATAAGTTCATTTATATAAGGAGAGCTTAAGGATGAGTATAAAAAGCCATTAAATTCAAAGTTTTAGCTTTAACCTTGATCCCCAACAAGTTTTAGTCAAAAACTGGTGTGTACGCACTCTAGGAAACATTGATAAATATAACACAAATATAAAAACATCCTAAAGCATATTTCTGTGTGGGGATCGCTACAACCTAGATAAAATAACGGGTTTTTGGGGTTACTACGTATTTATATCTAGGAGGAAAATATAGGGACATAAATTAGTCCGAAACCGCACTAAAGATGAACCCACATGAAACCCATTAAATCCCTGACATCTGCCTGTCGCTATTGTCGTCATTACCAACCAGAGGGTCGCCGTGGCGGAATGTGTCAGCAGTTAGGAGCGCAAGTACAAGCCAGTTGGAAGGCTTGCTCTTTGGCGCTTCCTCCCTTTGCACCTTCTTGGGAGACTTTGGAAGATGCTTGGAGTCTGCCGGATGCAACACCAGTTTTAATATCTTCTCAATCTTTAGTTTCAGATTTAGATCATTCAGTTCTTGCCCTTGTTGAAGAACAGGCTACCTGTAATCCTGAACAGGCAAAAACTAAAACAGCGCTTATTTAGGCATCCATATATTACCTGACTGAGTTTGTATTCTGCTTGAATTTAATATTTGTCTTTAAAATTGCTGGTGCTGTCAATTTGGACAGTGTGAAAAATCGCATCTTGTAGAAAGGTGCGATTTTTACAATTTTAGGGTAGCCAAGGGAAAGAGCGAAAGTTGGGGGGACGCTTTTCTAGAAAAGCCTGTTTTCCTTCAGATCCCTCTTGGGTCATGTAATAAAGCAATGTGGCATTTCCCGCAAGTTCTTGTAAACCAGCTTGTCCATCACAATCGGCGTTAAATGCTGCTTTGAGACAACGAATAGCAATGGGACTTTTTTCTAAAATTTCTTGCGCCCATTGAATCCCTTCGGCTTCCAGTTCTTCTACTGGCACAATGCAATTCACTAAACCCATCTCTAGGGCTTGTTGGGCGTTATATTGCCGACAAAGAAACCAAATTTCTCGCGCTTTTTTTTGTCCCACGACACGGGCGAGGTAGCTAGCGCCAAAACCACCGTCAAAACTACCGACTTTCGGGCCAGTCTGTCCAAAAATGGCGTTATCAGCCGCGATGGTGAGGTCACAAATTAAATGGAGAACGTGCCCACCACCGATCGCATATCCTGCTACTAGGGCAATTACTACTTTTGGTAGAGAACGAATCAGGCGTTGTAAGTCGAGGACATTTAAACGAGGGACGCCGTCATCGTCCATATAACCCGCATGTCCACGCACACTTTGATCCCCTCCAGAACAAAAGGCATATTTACCATCAGTGTGTGGCCCGGCTCCCGTAAATAAAATTACGCCAATAGTTATATCTTCACGGGCATCACAAAAGGCGTCATAGAGTTCAAAGACAGTTTTGGGGCGGAAAGCATTACGCTTATGGGGGCGGTTGATAGTGATTTTGGCGATCCCATCAGTTTTTTGATACAGGATATCTTCGTAGGTTTTGGCAGTTTGCCAGCTGATTTGCATGGGAATGGAGTGAGGTGTCGTGCTTGAGAATTTTATCGCGGCTTGGGGGAGATGCGATCGCTAAGATTGGTTGACGTTCATTCTGGCAAACTTCTGTAAGTTCTCCTGTCGCCACTTCGCATCTAGTTTGCGATTCGTCCGCAATTCCAAAACCCGAATTCCTTTCATTGGTAGCGGGTTTAATCTTTGCTGCAACTTTTCCCAAGATGTGATTAATTCATACTCCACACCATAGGTAGCGCACAGTTGGGCAAAATCAATATCCTGGGGAGTGCCGAAAAACTCTTCAAATGGTGGGTCAAATTTGGCAATGGGTAACATTTCAAAAATCCCACCACCATTGTTGTTGATTAACAAAATTGTGAGATGTCCGACAAACTTATTTCTGATTAAAAAACCATTGGTGTCATGCAACAGCGCTAAATCTCCGGTTAACATCACACTGCTTTGATTGTGATGAGCAATGCCTAACGCTGTTGATAATGTGCCATCAATACCGTTTGCACCCCGATTAAAATGCGATCGCACTCCAAAATTATTGGGACGCCAAAAGAATTCTACATCCCGGACAGGCATACTGTTGGAGATAAATAAGGGTGTTCCTGGTGGTAGGCTTTGCGAAAGTAGCCAGGCGGCTTTACCTTCAAATAACTCTTCCATTGTCGCCAGGGTTTGGTCAATAGCTACCCTAACTTGCTGTTCTGCTGTACACCACAGTTGGAGATAACCGGGGGAAGAGGAAGATTTTACTGCTTCATCAGCTAGCTGTTCAACAGAAATTCGCCAATGAGTCGTCCTCCCATGCAGGGGGTCGAGGTTTTGATCACTGGGGTCAATTATCCAACGTCGCGGTTGTGTATGATTTATCCAGGTACGTAGTTCTTTACTTGTGGGCATGTCACCTACTTGAATCACCATTTCGGGTGCTAGCTGTTTTGCTAGTTGGGGATTGCGTAAAATCTGGTCGTAGGTGGAAATGATATTGGGGTTGAGGTTGGCATAATTTCTGACTGGGGAAAGTCCCTCAGCTAAAACAGGCCAGTTGAGAGTTTGGGAAAGATGAGCGATCGCTCTACAATATTTCTCTGGTTGCTGTGGTTGGGCAACACCTGCGATGATCATTCCGCGCTCAGATTGCAGCCATGCTTGGGGAATCGGGAATCGGGAATCGGGAATCGGGAATAAAATAGCGTCTGCTACTGCGGCAAAAAATTCTTCTGGGCGAAACTGAGACTCAAAAAAACTCCAGTCAGTACCATCGGGAAGGGGGGCGAGGGGATCGCGGAATGGGAGATTTAAATGCACTGGCCCCTGCACGGGGGTTTGGGTTCTTTCCCAGGCATGAATGACTGTTTGCCGCAGATAAGCTAGCATTCCCATATCTGAGACGGGTAAAGCTAACTCTGCTTGCCAGTTTGGGTAACTACCATATAATTTCAACTGGTCGATGGTTTGTCCTGAGTGACAATCTCGCAATTCTGGGGGTCTATCGGTGGTTAATACTAAAAGTGGTACGCGGCTTTCTCTGGCTTCAATGACTGCTGGGTAGAAGTTCGCCCCCGCCGTTCCGGAGGTGCAAACGAGTACGACAGGACGGCCAGTGGCTTTAGCTTGTCCCAAGGCAAAAAAGGCGGCGGAGCGTTCATCGAGAATGGAAATGGCTTCCACATCAGGTATTTGTTGGGCAAAGGCGACTGCTAGGGGCGTGGAGCGTGAACCAGGACAAATGACTGCACAAGTTAGTCCTAGGCGCTTTAGCGTCTGTGTGAGGATGTTAGCCCAAAGTTGATTAATATTCTGATAAAGGAACGACATCAAAGCAAATTTAAGAGACGTTGCATTGTAGAGACGTTGCACTGCAACGTCTCTACAAACTATCATCACATGCCCCATATACCTGTTCCCCGTTGCCTGTTCCTTGCTATAAAATCCAGAGTGCCAAATTCGCTCTGTAATTTTATATGGACTGTATTGATTTAACGGGAATTCGCTGCTATGGCTACACGGGGTATCTGGTGGAGGAACAGGTACTAGGGCAATGGTTTGAGGTGGATGTCAAGCTATGGCTGGATCTGTCTGCTGCTGGTAAGACGGATGCGATCGCAGATACTGTAGATTATCGTAGCGTCATTAGTTTGGTACAAAACTTGGTCAAGACATCCAAGTTTGCTTTGGTGGAACGTTTAGCGGCGGCGATCGCTGATTCTATCCTTCAAGAGAGCGATCGCCTCACCCAAGTCCAAGTCAAGCTCACCAAACTCGCTGCACCTATTCCCGACTTCGGCGGCAAAATTACCATTGAATTGACTAAATCTCAATCCCATTAGTGAATGCTAACGCGTTCTATTCCGCCATGAATTGCTTGGTAGCGGGAGCAGAGGGGAAATATTTTGGAACTTTTCTCTCGTCTCCTCTTTCTTCAGATTTTTTAAAATAAATAGCAGATTCAGCAAAAATTTTATACTCCTAACAACATACTACACAAACTCACTAACACAAGTAACTCATCACTTATATTACAGCTATTTCCCTAATTCTATTGTGTGGTTTTATACGTTGCTATTCGTAAATTCCTGCTTCATCTTCATAACTTTAAATCATTAACTACATTGATATTATTAGTTCGATTAAGTAAAAAAGGTATCAAAAAAACAGCTACACTAGCGATGTTTTTCTCTGAATGCTTGCAAACGCTTAGATATAATTTACAGCGTTTCTACAAGTTAGCTTTCTGGTGTTTTTATTAACATGCTGTTCGCTCTCTGTTTTTACGTAAATCCCGCAATACCCTGTGCTTATTAACAATAAAGAGTACAAAATTCTTGTAAAGAATATCTTGAATATGGACAATTGTATGGCAATTTACATTTTGAATTTGTGACTTGCGTTATTAACTGGATATCAACCGCATCAATTAAGTAGAAAACATAATGATTGTTAATTATTCAGCATTTTAGTCAGGTAACTGCACTAGTTAGTTTAGAGATTGTTTATCATAGAATTATTGTTTTTCAGAGTGAGTTGAAACTGAAAACAAAATGTGAACCTTCGCAAACAGGTTAGCTTAATATGTCCGCCCACAAAATCCTAGTTGTTGAGGATGAAACAATCCTGGCATTAGATATACAAAATAGTTTACAGAAGTTGGGTTATTCTGTTGCAGAAATTACTGATTCAGGTGAGGACGCTATCAGAAAAATAGCAGAAACTAATCCGCATTTAGTATTAATTGATATCTGCTTGGCAGGTGAAATTAATGGTATGCAAGTGGCAGATATTATCCAGAATCATTTCCAGATACCCGTTTTGTATTTAACTGAATATTCAGAAGATATAAGGCTACATAAAAAACGACTAAGTGAGCCTTTTAGCTATGTCCTGAAACCATGTGCTGAAAGAGACCTAAAGTTTGCCGTAGAAATGGCTCTCTACAAGCACAAAATCATGCAAAAATGCCAAGAAGAAAAACAGCGCCTAGCGGCAACTATTCAAAGCATGGGTTGTGCTGTTGTGGTAACATCAGCTAGTGGCTGCATCCAAATGATGAATCCAATTGCAGAAGCACTCACTGGTTGGAAGCAAAGTGAAGCCTACGGCAAAGATTTAGCAGAAGTCGTTAGCTTAGTTGACAAAGACTTAGATGAAGTCATGGAAAATTTAGCTACACAAGCCATTAAAACTGGCCGGGTTTTGAATCTACCGGATAACTGTACCCTAATTAGCAAAGATGGCAGAAAAATACCTATTGGGGATTGTGTCGCACCCATCCGTGATGTGGATGGTAGTATCAGTGGTGCGGTGCTAGTTTTTCAAGATATCACTCAACGTAAGCAGACAGAAGCAAAACTACTCCGCCATGCATGTTATGATACGCTGACGGGATTGCCTAATCGAGTTCTGTTTCTGGATCGTTTGAGGCAAACTATAGAGCGCAGCAAGCGACGCAATGATTATCGCTTTGCAGTTTTATTTTTAGATTTAGATGGTTTTAAAGGAATTAACGATCGCTTTGGGCATGGAATAGGAGATGATTTCTTAGTAGCGATTGCTCGGCGTCTAGAATCAAGTTTACGTAGTGGTGACACCGTGGCAAGATTTGGCGGCGATGAATTTGCTCTACTTTTAGAAGATATAAAAGACGTTACAGACGCTACCAATGTAGCAAACCGTATTCAAGAGACTCTAGGCTTACCGTTAAATCTTAATGGACAACAAATAATTCCCTCAGCCAGTATTGGAATCACTTTAAGTGGCCGTGACTATGAAGAACCACAAAACTTCCTCAGGGATGCTGATATTGCCATGTACCGTGCTAAACGTGAAGGCAAAGCTCGTTATGGCATATTTTCTTAAACTGTCAGTTACCAGGTATTAACTCTGATGTATTATTGATGAATATGTAAAAAATTTTGTAAGGCTGCTTCTACCGACGACTGTTGCATATACACCTCTGCCGCTTCAATCAAATTATTGATATTCTCTGGACTGACGTCATCAATATCATCACTCAAGGGTTTGCCAGTTAAGCCGCGATCGAGTTTGAATTGTAATCGTAAAACCCGATCATGAATCATTTTATCAGTGATGTACTCATAAACTCCTGAAGATGCATCCAATAACACACTAATAAGTGGCGCTGCCCATTCTATCAGACCTAATCCTTGGGCTTTTTCAAATGGAATGATCCGAGTCAGTTCACCAGTACCAATAGAGAGTACAGAAATATCTTCAACTTTATAGCCTAATCTCAGAGCCTCTGCAACAGCACAGCTAGAGGGGTTATTGGCAGCTACACCACCATCAATACTAGAGTATGTAGCTTTAATTAAATAACTAGAATTCTCTTCTGGTATTCTTTCCCAAGGTGAATCTAACAAAGCTCGTCGAGAGAACCCTATATACTTTTTGATTTTGCGAACTTGACCCTTACCTACACCACTATGAATGCTAATCTGCGTATTGTTATAGATATCTTCAACTGCGGATGCACCTTGCTCTAAGGTAATACTATTTGCAGTTGCATTTTCAGTTACTCCACTAATTTTTCTATCTAGTTTATGCGCTGGAAAATAAGTTGGAGCCGCAGCCGAACAAACACAGGCTTCCCACAAAGGCAAATTGCCATAATCAGGATTTTGTCGCCAACTTTTAAATATTATTGCCCCTCGGCTAATAGTATCATAGGAAACAATTAATAGTCGTGGTTTATTAATATCCAGAAGCCTGACATCCCCAAAAACTGCTTGTAAAACTTGAATCAATCCACTATCTGAAAACTTGGGAGCAGACAAACCGTACTTGAGAAGTAAAGGTAGACGTTTTGGGGAAAAAAGACTCCTATAAGGAAAAATAATAGAACTTCTTTGCTTGTATAAATCAACTATTTCTTGACTACTACGCCCTATAGCGATCGCACCTGCTAAAATTGACCCTGTGGAAGTTCCGGCAATTAAGTCAAAGTACTCGTTTAGTGGCTGATTAATTCGTTGCTCGATAGCTGCGAGCATGGTTGCTGCAACCACCCCCCGAATACCCCCACCATCTAAGCTTAAGATCCGAAAAGACATATTTCTCCGAATTTCCTCAGATTGATTGAGACTTAGTATAAACAAAAACTTACTGAAAGCCATAAATATTATGAGAAATCAGACATTATTCGGCAAGTTTATGCAAATACAATTGAGATATGTCTGGAAACATTTACACTTTTTCAATATATTTATTAATTTAAATTACTCAATCTAAAATTCTGTAATGGAAAAAACAGAAAAACAAAAGATGCTAGCGGGCGAGTTATATCTTGCAGATGATCCAGAATTGATAGCTGAGAACAAACGAGCCAGTCAGCTTTTGAGTATGTACAATGCAACAACCGCAGCAGAGCATTCACAGCGACAGCAAATTTTGCAAGAATTATTCGGACAGTTAGGAGCAAAAACGATCATTATCCCACCATTTCACTGTGATTATGGTAGTAATGTTTATGCTGGCAACAATTTATATATGAACTACGGCTGCGTAATTTTAGACTGTAATCTAGTTCATATTGGCGATAATGTTTTGTGTGCGCCTTATGTGCAGATTTACACCGCCTATCACCCCATAGAACCGAAAATTCGTCTGACTGGCAGAGAACTCGCAGCCCCAATTACAATTGGTCATAATGTCTGGATTGGTGGCAATGCCATTATTTGCCCAGGAGTGACAATTGGTGACAATACCACTATTGGTGCTGGTAGTGTAGTTGTCAAAGATATACCCGAAAATGTTGTCGCTACGGGCAATCCCTGTCGGATAATTAAGCATTTATCCTAAAGTTATTTGTCTTTGTTGTCACACAGGTAGAGAAAGTTTACGCCACTGGGGTTAAACTCACTAATCTTGCAATGGCGGAGGTTGCAGATGGTTTGCAACCTCTTTTAAATCCTCTACAAATTACGTAGCTTGCTGATCGCCGGAGGCGAGTATGATGAATTACTGAGTGGTCACTGTTAATACTTGCGGTGGTGTTGCATCTGGTGGATAGAGAAAGTCTACCTCAACCAAAGAGCGATCGCCTGCTGGTATATTTAATACCGCTAACGGTTCTCCTGGTTGACCCCGCTTCTGTACCAAATGCACAAACCGAGTTTGAAACTTCCCTTGCTCGTCTCTATGGCGTACCCGGACTGTACCCCGGAAGAAGGTTTGACGGGCTGGTGTACTAAAAAAGCGTAACCCTGGCTTCACCAACTGATCTTCCTTCAATGGTGTCTGTACTGAGACACTCACACTTTGGGGATTTTGGGTATTGTTATATAGTGGCAATTTCAGACTATATTGAATGCCATAGTTGCCATGAGCGCGATACGCGGTGTCAGGATAGCGTCTCAACATCCGCGCACTTTGAATTTGACGAGTCCCCAATGTCCCACCATCCAAAGTACTTAAACCATAGGAAAAGACTTGACCCGGTTGGGGAATAGTTAAATATTTCACCTTAGCATTATCTACTAACAAGGCGCGCCACTGGGAACCTTGCGCCACCCCAGCCACACGACCATAAATTCTGGGTGTATTAGTTGCTTCTGGGGGAGTGGGTGTCTTATCCCGTGGCGTGGCTAAATTACCGTTATCAAGTAGAGTTTGCCACTCTTCTAGAGTTGGTGCGCGTTCACTACCATCAGTATTAGACTTGGCAAACATCGCCAGGCTAGCAGCATAAACTTTATTACTACTCCGTAACCGCATCAAAGTAGACCGCCCATTGAGGGGTGGAGTCAGTTCCTTTACCGGAATCGGTAAATTTAGTAACATCTGACTTTGCCCTGGGGGGATGACGATTTGCGGCGGAAAGATATCTTGTCGTTTACCTCTGAGGATATCACTAGTGGCGCGATCGCCAGGCCCAGCAAACACCGTTCCCGCATTATCCTCAACAAAGGATGGCAATTCCATAAATGGTGCATCCGGTTGACTTAAATAACTCGCCGCCTGCAAAACATATACTGTTACAGGTTTTTCCGTGGGATTATGCAGAACTATCCCTAAATAAAGGGATCTTAAATTTTCTGGTGGTTCAGCTTTAGCAACATGGTGAGCAAAAACATCAAACCGCCCTTGAAAAGGAAAATTTAAATGCGCCTCTGGAATTTTTTTTCCATCTCCTGGAAAGGTAGAAAGTAAAATTCCTTCCTGCAAAACTAATTCTGGACTATTACTGTTAAAAACAGGCACAGTATCTAATTTACCTGGCAAAGGGCGCACTACTTGTGGTTGTAGGACTTCTTCCGGTGGTGGGGTAGTAGGAGTTGCTTGAGCGAGCACAAAGCTGAGTAACAATGGCAACATTTAACAATTCAAAATTCAAAATTTTTGCAAAATTCAAAATTAGCGTACTGTCTGCACTTGGAGACAGTTACATGAGAGGTCTGTTCCCCTGAGTGAAACTAAAAACTACCTCTAAACTTATTGGTATTAGACCATTGGTCTACAGTGACTAGCTATTTTGTTCACTTTCCAGACGCTAACAAATTTACAAAAGTGCCAGTTTGTTAATAATTAATAAGAAATCTTCCAGAATCCTGACTAAATTTTCTGGATGCAAAACTGGAACATGGACAAAGATGCAATTCATCGTGAGTTGGGATTGGTGCAGGTAGTCTAAAACTGAATAATAAAGACCTTCGCAGACAAATTTACCACAGTCGTGGCTAATCTCAATTGTCTCTGCTCCCAAGACTAATTGTCCTAAATCAACCCCGGTATACAAAACACTTTCTTGGCAGCTAGCACGTACTTCCACACTTAATTGTGTGCGCTTGGCAGCCATGCCACAACAGATAATGTAGTCCGGTTTGAGTTCATTGATTTTGGCAATTACACACTCACTGGCCAGTTGGACATCTACAGGTAATTGGTACAAAAAAGTTAAGTCGTGAGAGAGCGAGTCAAGTTTGGCAACTTCAAGTAGTAAATCATTAGAGGAATTAGATAGTTGTTCACTTAACCAAATGTCAAAAGAAGTTAATAGAAACCTTTTCTTCATAAGAAATATTATTTACAATAGAAAAACCCTCCATAATAAATTTACAAGGAGCAGGTCAATGCCAGTTATTGCGGTCGTAGACTACGATATGGGAAACTTACATTCAGTCTGCAAAGGCTTGGAAAAAGCTGGAGCCACTCCTAAGATTACTCATTCTGCTAAAGAATTGGAAAAAGCAGATGCAGTGGTTTTGCCAGGAGTAGGAGCTTTTGATCCAGCAGTGCAAAATCTGCGAGGACGTGGTTTAGAACAACCCATTAAGGAAGTGATTGCATCTGGTAAACCCTTCTTAGGTATCTGTCTAGGATTGCAAATTCTCTTTGAATCAAGTGCAGAAGGTACTCAACCAGGACTGGGAATTGTGCGCGGAAAAGTACGACGGTTTCGTCCAGAACCAGGAATTACCATTCCTCATATGGGTTGGAATCAATTGGAAATCACTCAACCAAACAGTCTGCTTTGGGAGCACTTACCATCTTCACCTTGGGTCTATTTTGTTCATTCTTACTATGTTGACCCAGCTGATCCGCAAATTCGGGCAGCAACTGTTACCCACGGTACTCAAACTATCACATCAGCGATCGCTCATGAAAACTTGATGGCAGTCCAATTCCACCCCGAAAAATCATCGAATGTCGGCTTGCAAATCCTGTCTAATTTTGTGGCTCAAGTCCGGGAAAAAGTGGCAGCATAATATTGGTGTTCGTCATTTGTCATTTGTGATTCGCATGGGACTTTTGACTCTTGATTGTTGACTCTTGACCCATGACTCTAAGAATTTACGGTAATCGCCAGTTAAAAACTTTACCAGGTAAAGATACCAGACCCACCAGTGCGCGAGTACGGGAGGCAGTTTTTAATATTTGGCAGGGAAAAATTGCAGGTTGTCGCTGGCTAGATTTGTGTGCAGGTACTGGTTCAATGGGTGCAGAGGCTTTGTGTAGAGGAGCCAGCCTTGTAGTCGGTATTGAACAATCAAGCCGAGCTATTGTTATCATTCAACAAAATTGGCAGATGGTGGTTGATGCTGAACAGGAATTTCGAGTATTGCGGGGAAATGTCCTTGGGCAGTTAAAAAACCTATCAGGAAAGCAATTTGACAGAATTTATTTTGACCCACCCTACGCTAGTGGATTATATCAGCCAGTATTAGAAGCGATCGCTCACTATAATCTGTTAGATGCTGAAGGTGAAATAGCCCTTGAACATAGTTCCCAAGATTGGACACCTCCAGAGATAGCCAATTGGGAAATATGCCGCCATAAAGCTTACGGTAACACAACCATAACCTTTTATAGAGTGAGGGAGCAGGTGGAGATTAAGGAGTAAAGGGAGAAAAATTACTCTTAACTTCCCCCTCACTTTCCTCATCCTCCTAATCGTCCCAACTCACGACTCACTCAGCCTCCCAACTGGTTAGGACGCTTATATTGGCGATAGGCTGCATAGAACAGGCCACCGAGGGTAACGACAATCAAACCAAGGACAATACCCGACAGCAAGGGTTCTACCACTGTAAATCTCCTCTTTGCAATTATTCAATATTTGTTTCCCGTTTCTGATTCTACCAAATTGGTGATGAATCCCCTGCCCCATGCCGTTTTTAGAAACCAAATAATAGCTATAAAATTATCATTTGTGCTTGCAGACACCATCAAGAACTTTTAAGCTATGTGTATGAAATGAAATTTATTTAGTACACCTAGACTTAACTGCAAACCTTTTGGATAACCAGATTACCAAACCTGAAACTCTGATTCAGTGGCTCGCCTTGTTGGCTCTGGCGATACTGCTAGTAGTCCCTTTGGGCATTTTTGGTGTTCAGATGGTTCAAGCCTCTGACCCTTACATCAAGAGTGTTCTAGCCCGGACAGGAGACCCAGTTCAAGGACACGCTATTTTTCAAATTAATTGTGCGGGTTGTCACGGCTTAGAAGCAGATGGACGAGTAGGGCCAAGTTTACAAGCTGTCTCTAAGCACAAGTCTCGGTATGGACTAATTCATCAAGTTATTAGTGGCGAAACACCACCAATGCCAAAATTTCAGCCTAGCGCTCAAGAAATGGCAGACCTTCTGAGCTATTTAGAATCATTGTAGATCTGACTTCGTGGAGGAGTCTCGTAAAGGTTAAGGGAATCGAATCTTCCTTTAACCTTTCTGCTTTCAGCGTTGTTAATTAGATACATTAATTTTGGTGTAGAGGCAATACTGCTTAATTCTTAACCGAGAAGTATTGCGTCAGCGTTTTGGTATTGATGTCCTTACTTTTGAACAGCATCCTTTAGCTTAATTTACATAAGGCGTAAATTCTGATGATTTAACTAAGTAAAATTACTATGTAACTAACTAGGATTTTCCAGGGGATGGCAAAGTTTGCAAACATAACCTCAGGATACTCCTTGCTGTAAACTAGCCAAGCCCCAAGTTTCTACTCTGAGGGACACTCCACAGAAAGAGCAAGTTGATAAATTTGGCGGCGGGGAAGGGAGGTAAATTTTGCTAATTGACGGCTAGCCTGCGATCGCGATATTCCTTGACTGATTAACTGTTGTAGTTCAGCTTTCAGTTCTGCTTCTGTCAGTTGGTGTTGATTCCCTGGAGTTCCTGCCAATACTAGAGTATATTCTCCTTGGGGTTCACGTTGGTTGTAATGGGCGATCGCCTCAGTAATTGTCCCCCGCCAAAATTCTTCATAGAATTTAGTTAACTCTCTTGCTAAGACAATTTGGCGATCGCTACCCAGTATTTCTGCTAAATCTTGTAAAGTATCACGCAAGCGGTGGGGCGACTCATAGAAAATTAAAGTGCGGGATTCTGCTTGCAGAGATTCTAAATGTTCCCGTCTTTGTTGGCTTTTAGCAGGCAAAAAACCTTCAAACACAAACCGATCAGTTGGTAATCCCGATGCACTCAAGGCTGTAATTGCAGCACTCGCACCGGGAATAGGAACAACAGTTATCCCTGCGGCAATACAAGCTTGCACCAGTTCATATCCTGGATCAGAAATTCCAGGCATCCCAGCATCACTAACTACAGCGATCGCTTGATCATTACTCAAGCGGGCTAGTAATTCTGGAATACGGCTGTTACGGTTATGTTCGTGGTAACTAATCTGCGGTGTCTTAATTTGTAAATGTTGTAACAGTCTTCCAGTGTGGCGTGTATCCTCCGCCGCAATTAGATCCACCGTTTGCAAAATTCGCACCGCCCGAAAGGTGATATCTTCCAGATTGCCAATTGGTGTACCGACAACGTAGAGTGTTCTTGGTTTGGGATCGGTTTGCATAGGATATGGGGCATTGGGCACGAATCAATTCAAAATTCAAAATTTGGACTCTTGACTTCTAAACAAATGACAAATAACAAATGACCAACAACCATCATGGCTTATTTGTAGGTTTAGTAACTTTAGATTTGATTTACTTAGCTGAGTCTGCGCCTCAGAATAATCAAAAAATTGTTGCTGCTGACTACACGGTCGCAGCAGGCGGCCCAGCTACAAATGCTGCTGTGACTTTTAGCCATTTAGGTAATCGAGCTACGATTTTGGGTGTGGTGGGTTCCCATCCGATGACGCAGCTAATTCGAGGCGACTTGGCAAATTACCAAGTAGCGATCACTGACCTTGACTCCAATCATACCGCAGCACCGTCTGTCTCTTCGATTATTGTCACCCAAGCTACGGGTGAAAGGGCAGTAGTTTCAATTAATGCTGTCAAAACTCAAGCCACAAGTGCATCTATCCGCCCAGATATACTGCAAGATATTGATATAGTGCTGATTGATGGGCATCAAATGAAAGTCAGTGAAGAGATTGCCCAACTGGCTAGAACTCATCATATCCCAGTGGTAATTGATGGTGGTAGTTGGAAACCCGGATTTGAGCAAATCTTGCCTTTTGTTGATTACGCTATTTGTTCTGCTAATTTTTATCCCCCCAACTGTCGTAACACATCTGAAGTTTTTGCTTATCTCCGCAATTTTAATATTCCCCACATCGCCGTTACCCAAGGAGAAAAGCCAATTCAATACTTAAGTTGTGGTAATAGTGGCGTTATCGATGTACCACATATCCAAGCAGTTGATACACTGGGTGCTGGAGATATTTTTCATGGTGCTTTCTGCTCTTACATTTTACAAGCAAGTTTTACCGATGCCTTAGCACTAGCGGCTCAAGTAGCTGCTCATGCTTGTCAATTTTTTGGTACTCGCCGTTGGATGGATTCCTAGTTGAGAGTTGACATTGATCATGAAAGACTTACAGGAAATTTTAGCGATCGCTCGTGATGTGGGTTGGGGAGCAGCAGATATACTCAGGTCTTATTATCACGGAACAGTCCCAGACTCTAACCTCGCAGTGCAATATAAACAAAATGAGCCTGTCACCGTTGCAGATATAGCAGCAAGTCAATACATTTTGGATAGGTTGCAAACGGCTTTTGGGCACGAAAACTTTGCTTATATTAGTGAAGAAACTTATCAATCACCACTGAGTCAGGATAACTCTAAGTGGGTGTGGATAATCGATCCTTTAGATGGGACACGAGGCTTTATTGAGCAAACTGGGGACTATGCAGTTCATATTGCTTTAGTTAAGGAAACACGCCCAGTACTCGCGGTGGTAGTAGTACCAGAGTCCGAGAAATTATACTTTGCCACAATAGGGAAAGGTACATTTGTGGAAACCCGTAATGGTGCTGTACCTTTACAACTCTCATTCACTCCAGATACCAGGCAGATTGCAGATTTTACTGTAGTAGTTAGTTGCTCTCACCGCAATCAGAGGTTAGATTATCTGCTGCAAAATTTGCCTTTTGCTCATCAGAAAGCAGTTGGTAGTGTGGGTTGTAAAATTGCTACCATTCTGGAACAACAAGCAGATGTCTACATTTCTCTATCTGGCAAATCTGCTCCCAAAGATTGGGATATTGCTGCCCCAGAACTAATTTTGAATGAAGCTGGTGGTAAGTTTACCCATTTTGATGGTGGTGTGTTGCAATACAACACTGGTGATATTAATCAGTGGGGAGGATTGCTAGCTAGCAATGGTCATGCTCACGATCTTCTTTGTCAAGAAGCCGCAAGAATTTTAGAGCAATGGGGTAATGACTAATGACAACCCTAGCCAGTAAACTTTATTTGCAGCAACCAACTTAATTGATCATAATTTACGTTTAAAAATGCGATGAAAGTGCAATAATGTATTAGGAACAACAGTGAACTCTCAAACGGCAGCTTTTAGCACCTGCCTGCAAATTTTCGTTTGTAAAATACACCTCCGTAGGAGTTGGTTTTCAAGTGCTGTGTTATAATGCAGGATATAAAGATTATTTTCGGTTGAGTTATTCGTTTTGATTTCTCAAAAGCGTCTCTCCGAATTTAACTCTCTACAATCTCTGAATTCGGAGACATTATATGTCGATTTACGTTGGGAATTTATCCTATCAGGTTACAGAAGAAGACCTGAAGAGGGCTTTTGCTGAGTACGGTACAGTTAGCCGTGTGCAACTGCCTACAGACCGGGAGACAGGTCGTCCGCGTGGGTTTGCCTTTGTGGAGATGGAAACAGACGCTCAAGAGACAGCCGCTATTGAAGCACTTGACGGTGCTGAATGGATGGGACGTGGTTTAAAAGTTAATAAGGCTAAACCCCGTGAAGAAAGAGGAAGCTCTTCTCGCGGTAGCTGGGGTAACAACACTCGTAACAATCGCCGCTATTAAGTTTAAACTATTAAAAATTTAAAATCTAGAGTCTCCAGCAGGTAAAGCCAAAGGCTCCTTTCTGCTGGAATATTTTATTTTGTCTCTAGAACGCAACTATTCATCCAAATATAGGAGGAATGAACATGACACAAGTAGTATTGGGGGAGAATGAAGGTATTGAATCAGCACTGCGAAGATTTAAACGGGAAGTTTCTAAAGCAGGAATTTTCCAAGATATGCGGAAAAAACGTCACTTTGAGACACCATTAGAAAAAGAGAAGCGCAAAGCGATCGCTAGACACAAACAAAGTCGTAGACAACGTTCTCGCTACAGATAACGACTACAAGGAAATATCTTTTTACACTTAGTCGCCCCATTTAACTGCCGTTTTAGGTAGTTTTTCTTCCCGCAAGCTGTAAATAAGTTGGTAGACATCAATAAAATATTACTTTTAGTAGTAGCGTTGTTTTAGCTTTCAGCGCTACTACAGATATTTTGGGATAATTTTGTTATTTGTTATTATCCTCAATTAATAGGTAATTAGTAATTGATAATTGCCAAAAATACCCATTACTAATTACCCATAATTTTAAATTTCAGCTACAGCTCGTTCAATTAAGCGTCTTGCTAGGGTTTGTGTACCTGTATGTTCGTAGTAATTTGTGGCTACATCTATAAATGCTGCGAGGTAGTCTAACTTATCATCAGCAACTTCCATAAAACCTTGCAAATTACCGACTACTTTTTGCGGCGTTAAATTGTTAGCAGTGACGAGGCCATTCATCCAACCTTTAACAGAATCAAAACTTTCACCGATAAAGTTCAATTTACCAGCAGAATTGCTGCCAGGAATTGCGTCCTTGATGCTTTGGAAAGTTGAGTTTTGTTCTAACTCCTGGGGGTTTGTTTGACTAATCCCAGATAAAGCTTTGTTGATAAAATCAGGACCTAGGGGTATCAAACCATCAACGCAGACTAACGCTACCATCCTAATCAGTGACTCACCGCTATATTCGCCTAAAGAGGCGACAAAATCCCCAATGCTGTCTCCAGGAATGCCATTAATTTGGCAGAATGCGACTAACTCAGCCACCACTTTTAATGTCAAGTCAATGGTTTGGGCTTTGTCTGGTTTGGGAGTGACAGAGTTTAAAAAACCCAATAAGGGAATATTCTCTCCCACCTTGTTAGCTAAAGCTGCTGCACCCAGGGCTTTATCTGTACCGTCAACAGTTTGATAGAGCCACAGAGCTGTTTGATATCCTTGAGATTTATCATTAAATAGATAAATCGCTCTTTCGCCAATTTGTTGAATTAAGTCTTCGTCGCTTTCACCCGTCACAGTTTTAATAGTGTTGACAAAGCCAACAGTATTATGCCACTGACCAGGCGCAACAAAATCAAGAGCATTCAACATAGAAATTGTCAAGCCACTAGTTGGTAATTGATCAACCAACTCAAAAATCGATTTTCCCACAAAAATCTCCTTATTTAGCGTTTTTGATGATATCTGTAAAACTGCTTATTTTTGTTTAGCCAGCCCATCAAGGTTAAATTTCTCAATCCAATCTGCGCGATCGCTAGCTGTAAATGTAGGATCTTTAGAAATCACTTTGACTTGGAACTTACCCGCTAAAACCGCAGTTTGAGTGTTACCAACTGTGAGTGCAGGATAACCACCAATTTTTTTGGTGCTATTGGAGAATTTCGCAGCTGCACTAGGAAGGCTGGTGGTATCAGAAATTGCCAGTTGAGCTAAAGTTTTACCACCTTTTTTCAAGTTTGCTTCTGAAAAACCCGTTTTCTCTTGAGTATAGACGCGCTGGTAGCCATCTCCCGCAGATGGGAAATATTTGTTTAATTTGCCACCTTGCGTTGCGTCTTTAGCAACCGCCTGTCCCTTTTTTTGCCGAGTACTTTCTTGCTGTACTTGGTCAAAACGGCTGGGTGCTTTAGTAGAACATGCTGTTGTCAGCAGTAATACTGAGAGCAGCAAAGCAGCTAGAATCCTACGCCCACGAAAAAAATTCATGTTTAGCTTCTCCATATGCTTGAGCTTTGAGGCAATTATCAGTGCTTAGGTGGGGTTTAACCAGGAAAATTTACTATTTGATAATTATTGCTGTGTGAGTAAGTAGGGTTAAGTTTGTTATTTGCCATTTGTTGATGCTCAAGGGTATGAGTTAGCCATCTTTCTATTCTCTATTTCCCTCACTACGATAAGCAATTACGGCATAAAACGGATCACCACCAGGCGCACCTAACCATTGGAGAAAATTTGGTACTGTGGATTTACTGAGAATTACCTCTGGCTTTGTAAAACCTGGCACTGAGGTAAAATAGCGTTTGGCTAATTCCACCCTAGTCGCTTCTGAAGCATCACGCCAGACTTGAATCGCCTTTTGAAAAAACATGCGGTTAGAAAAGCTGATAATAGCGACACCACCAGGTTTGAGAATGCGGTGAATTTCTGAAAATATTGCGTCTGGATACTGCACATACTGTAGTGAAACACAGTTGAGAACTGCATCAAACTCTTGATCTGGCAGAGGTAGCTGGGGATTTTCGTTGAGATTTTGTACAAAATAATGATTGAACCGAGGATTACGTGCTAATTCCTCCGCATTGAGTCCATGTCCTTCAACGTGGGCAAACTCTATTTCTGGTGGTAGATGAGACACCCAGCTGCTCATCATATCCAAAATTCGGGTGTCTGGTTTGAGTCGCTGACGATACAGATCCGTTAGCTGTTGAATAAAGCCCTCATCGACATGGGTTACAAAACGGGGGTAAGCGTAAAATAGCTTGTCGTCTGTGTCATCTAGCTTCAGGCGCTGATTTGGTCTAAGTAGCATAAATCTCAGTTTTGTCCGATTTTTTTCCAAAATTATGCCAATTTCGAGTAGGCTTTTTATCTAGTGTTTTGTATACTGCTGTACACATTTTAAAAACACAATGACCAATTAAGTGAGTTCACTAGGTAACATTCTGTTCGTATTGATTAAATGTTATATAGACAACAATTATTTCAGGCTGCTTGCCAGCAAATTTACCGTTGGGTGCAATTTCCCTATTGCAGTCTGTTAGCGTGGATAATGCCTTTACTGCTATTCAGTTCCGGGGATAGTAGCTTGATAGCCCATGATGAGGCTTTGTACGCTTGGCGATCGCGTCTGATGATTGATTCTGGTGATTGGGTAGCTCCTTGGGGTCATGCTCATCATAAAACCCCTGGCTCCTATTGGTTAATTGCTATTACTTACAAGTTATTTGGTATTAGCGAGGCTAGTGCAAGATTTCCTAGTATGATTGCAGGTATTATTAGCCTGTTAATTTTTTATGAAATTGGCATTATCTTATTAGGAAAAAAAGGGGCATGGCTAGCTGTTGCTATTTTAAGTGTGGAATTCCTCTGGATACAATCATGTCGTTTAGCATCTCCTGATGTACCAATGGTTTTGTTGGTACTTTTAGCTATTTGGTCATTAATAAAGTCAGATTTACATCCTAAATATAGCTCTATTTGGGTTTTTATTGCTGGGTTGAGTTTTGGTTTAGGCTTCTTAGTTAGAAGCTTGATGATTTTTTTGCCAATGATAGCTTTATTACCTTATTTAATTGGGGAGCATCGGCGTCATCGTCATCTTGCTAACCCCATATTTTATTTAGGTTTTGTCATTGGTTTAATTCCTACCTTGAGTTGGTTATGGTTATGTTGGTTGCGCTACGGTTATCTCAGTTTGAGTGAGCTATTCACGTTTATTTTACAACTCAGTTCTCAAGACCGTAATCAAAATGGCATCCTATTTTATCTCTGGAATGTACCTTTAAAATCATTTCCTTGGTTCATTTTCAGCATTTTAGGCTTAGGGATAGCCTTCTATCGCCCCATCCCTCGTTATCATTTAATATTAGTGGGATTTCCCTTAATGCTGTTCGGTGAATTGAGTATCTTCTCTACTCGTCTATCTCACTATGCTCTTTGTCTTTATCCCTTTATTGCTTTGTTGGCTGCTGTAGGTTTAGGATGGTTGGGCAAAATTTATGATCTGGGATTTAGAGAGCAGAAAAAGGAAATAAAATTATTATCTATTTTTGTCATATCGACTAGGGAGAATCTCCCCCGCAATCTTAGTTACGCCTTTGCTGTACTAAGTATTGTACTTATAACAGGAAGTATATTTACTTTGAATTCATCTGATATCGATATTCACAAGTATGCAATTCTCTCTTTAATTTTGGGATTGGGTTGGTTGACTGTGCCTTTAGTTTGGATTAGTCGTCACCACTTTGGACAAAAATGGCTCACCTCTGGTTTCTGGATAGCTAGTTACTTAATTCCCTGTTGGTTAACTTTGGTGATAGCTGCTAATTCAGGCTTCTTAGGTGATTATAATCCTGAGTTTAGAACTTTTTTTCGACAAAGAGCGATCGCTTCTATTCTCAAAACTCATCCTGTCTATTTTGCCCAAGACAATGAGAAAAACTCTGTGCTCCTCCAGTTCTACACTCCTATTCACGCCCCACGAGTTGATGCTATTTCCCAAGTGCCAGCTTTGAGCTATGCTTGGATATCCCCACCACAAACTCAAGAATTATCTCCGGCTTACCGCGTTATTGGTACAGTAGATAGTTATCAGTTAATTCAAATTTCGCCTTAAGAGCGATCAAATAGTTGTGCTTAAGAGGGTGTTTGAAAATTTGGGCAGTAGGCAAGATTTACCAAGGTAAGTATTAAGACAGCAGACTCAGCAATCAAAAAATTAGAACTCGAACTACGTACCACAGATATTGCTGCCATAGAAGCAGGAATTACTCAAGAATTAGGGTTAGATTTACCAACAGTAAAACTCATTACCCATTACCAATTTTCTGAGTCAATCCCGTTCATTTTTCCTCATATCATGATGAATTTACCTCACGCATTCGACGAAGTCGTTCCCGCAGGGTAGGCGCAAAGATACAAAGAATCAACCTTTAGCCTTGCTTAACAATCTCAATTCATCCGGCAACTATGCAACGCCTCTTATTTCTTCAGCTTTGCATAAATACGGGATGATTGTCTTGTATTCTTTTCTCCAAAACCTCTTCTTCTCTTCTCTACGAGACGCTTCGCTAACGCGTACTTCCTGTCTTTGCGGTTAATTATTTCATCCCTAAATTCAGCAACGCCTTATCAAGCATGACTTTGTAGAAATCTCACTCCGAAGTTGCAAAGACACAAATTTCTTCTTTGCGTCTCTGTCTTGAAAAGTTCAGAGCGCCGACTTCCGGCGCTCTGACTTTTCGCTGCGCCTCTGCGTGAGATTTTTCTCTTAAATTCTCTACGATGCTACTTGCGCCGCAGTCCTAGTCCGGCGTCTTCTCCCATCAGCAACCTTTACTGGCGGTTCATCAGGAACTTGCATCAATAATGTCACCGTTGGTTGACATTGTAATTCTCGGCGAATAGAGCGTTGCAATTCCCGCTCTAAAGTCCCTTGCAATCCACCCCAGTCTACTTCAGTCTGCTCGCCCTCAGTAGTCCTAGAAAATTCCGACCAACGAACGCCGAGTATTTCTTCAATTCGCTGTTGTACCCATTTTTGTAGGAGCGATCGCTCTATACTTGTAACTACACCCCGTAGGTGAATTTCTGGCTTGGCTAAGAGTTTACCACTCCAATCAATGGCGGCAGCGATCGTCACTAGACCTTCTGAGGCCATGCGTTGCCGTTCTTGCAAGACTTTAGCACTTACCATACCAGAACTAGTAGTATCCACCAATTCGATACCTGATGGTACTTTACCAGCGACGCAGATAGATTCTTCCGTCAGTTCGATGACATCACCATTCTGAATGATCACCATATTTTCCGCCGGGAGTCCCATACTCCGAGCCGTTTCTGCGTGCTTCACCAGCATTCGATGTTCGCCGTGGAATGGTACAAAGAATTTAGGACGAGTTAAAGCAATCATCAGCTTTTGCTCTTCCTGACAGCCGTGACCGGAGACGTGAATGCCTTTATCCCGACCATAGACGACTTTCGCACCCTGAATCATCAGTTTGTCAATGGTGTTGACAACAGCGATAGTATTTCCTGGAATCGGGTTAGCCGAGAAGACAACTGTATCTCCTTTGCGGATTTTGATGTGGGGATGTTCTTTGTTCGCAATCCGGGTCATTGCGGCCATTGTCTCACCTTGTGAACCAGTAGTGAGAATCAATACATTCCCATCTGGTAGACCTCGGACAGTGTGCAAAGGTTGTAGTAGATTGTCTTCACACTTGATGTAACCCAAATTCCGAGCGTGAGCAATTAAATTCAGCATCGAACGCCCAACCACGGAGACTACGCGGTTGTGCTTCTTCGCTAGTTCCAAGATCATGTTGATGCGATGTACACTAGAGGCGAAGGTAGTGACAAACAGTCGCCCAGTGGCTTGGGAGAAGACTCGGTCAAGGTTGGGATAAACTGAACGTTCTGAAGGTGTAAACCCTGGCACTTCCGAGTTAGTAGAATCACTCAACAGGCAAAGTACGCCTTTTTCACCATGTTCTGCTAGTCGTTGCAGGTCAAATTTTTCGCCATCCACTGGGGTATGGTCAACTTTAAAGTCCCCTGTGTGGATCACTACACCTAAAGGAGTATGGATGGCAACGGTAAAGCTATCAGCTATTGAGTGAGTGTTGCGAATATATTCCACTAAAAAGCTTTTGCCAATCCGCACCACATCTCTTGGTAAGACTGATCTTAATTCTGTGCGATCGCGGACTCCTGCTTCTTCTAATTTACCCTCTAACATGGCCATTGCTAGTCTCGGCCCATAAATCACGGGTATTTCAAATTGCTTTAAGTGAAAAGCAATTCCGCCGATATGGTCTTCATGACCGTGGGTAACGATCATTCCTTTAATTTTATGGCGATTTTCCCGTAGATAGGTTGTATCTGGCAGGACAATATTTACACCATGCATTGCCTCTGTGGGAAATGCTAATCCTGCATCCAATAGGATAATTTCGTCGTCATACTCGAAAACACAGGTATTTTTACCAATTTCGTGTAAACCGCCCAAAGGAATAATTTTTAGGGCGGAGTTAGCTTCGTTTTTAGCCATTTTCTCCTGAGATTTGTTGTTTGTGGTTAATTTAAATTAAAGGTTAGCGTTTTTGTATTAAATACAACACTAGCTATCTAGAAAGTCAATCTGAAAGCAGCCAATTTGGCATCAGATTTTCAATTTTTTTGTTCAATACAAGGGACTTGAGGCTGAAGGATTATATAGTATTTCTCTCAGTCTTAGCACAGATATTTAAACTGTAGCCTGGTATAAGTTATACCTTTTGTTTATATGTATCTTTAGCCACTATCAGCTTATCAGCCTTAATAAGTTGGTGCCTAGACTAAACTCAGTTCTTCAAGAACTACCTCTAATTTGCGACTGACTTCTAAGTCAGCATCGCTTAGTGGCGGACGAGTTGAACCTACCTCCCAACCTTGTAATTTCAATGCTTTTTTAACTGGAATGGGATTCGTAGTTATAAATAAAGCTTTAAACAACGGAAAGAGTTGGAGATGAATCTTAGTGGCGACTTGAACGTTACCAGTAGTAAAAGCTTGAATCATCTGCTGTAGTTGGGTTCCTACCAGATGGGAAGCCACACTCACCACTCCCTTAGCTCCGATCGCTAACAAGGGCAGCGTTAAGGAATCATCCCCAGCGTAAATCTGAAATTCGTTAGGTGTCAAGCGGCGAATTTCACTCGCTTGGTCTAGATTACCACTAGCTTCTTTTATGCCAATAATATTATTAATCTCCGCTAACCGGGCTACTGTTTCGGAATTGAGGTTTTGACCGGTACGACCAGGGATGTTGTATAGCAACATCGGCAGGTCTGGACAGGATTGCGCTATTGCTTGAAAGTGCGCTTCTAGTCCTGCTTGTGGCGGCTTGTTGTAATAAGGAACGACTTGTAAGGAACCATGTACTCCTATCTTAGCTGCCTTTTGGGTGCCGGCGATCGCTTCTTTGGTGGAATTAGAACCGCATCCTGCTATTACCTTGGCTTTGCCAGCCACAGACTGCAACACCTCAACAAACAACTGATATTCCTCTTCCCAACTTAAGGTAGGAGATTCTCCTGTTGTCCCACATACCACCAATGTATCTGTACCGTTATTCACTAGATGTGCTGCTAGTTCTGCCGCTACATCATAGTTGACACTACCGTCTTCTTTGAACGGTGTAATCATAGCGGTTAAAACTCTGCCAAAATCTGCCACCCTTGTTTCACTCCTACATTACCTTTTTTTGTTTTTTGGGTCTTGGTGGTTTTCTATTTTAATAACCTATCTACAAATTGCTTGCAAGCGTGATCTGCTCATTTAAGTTGTTTTTTTGTATCTTGCAAGCGCTAATTTTCCGAACGAAATTTAATTTTTTATTTTTTCTCACTCGATACACGTACTGTTACAGGCTTGAGCCAATTTTTCTCTATTAATAACTCGGCAATTTGCACTGCATTTAAAGCTGCACCTTTACGAATTTGATCGCCACATAGCCACAATTCTAAGCCACATGGATGAGAAATATCCTGACGAATTCTGCCGACTAAAACTTCATCCTTCCCAGTAGCTTCAATTGGCATCGGAAAATGATTTGTTCTCCAATCTTCTACCAATTTAACACCAGGAGCGGAACTTAAAATTTCTCTGGCGACATCTGGGTTAAAAGGTGTCTGGAATTCTATATTAATAGCTTCCGAGTGGGCACGGAGTACGGGAACCCGCACACAAGTGGCAGTAATTCTGATTTGTTGCGTGCCAAAAATTTTCCGAGTTTCATTTACCATCTTCATTTCTTCCTCGCAGTACCCGACATCATTGAGGGGGGAATTATGCGGGAATAAATTAAATGCCAAGGTATAAGGTAGCACTTCGGCTACTGGTGGTTGTCCTTGTAAAATCGCGCTGGCTTGGCTTTTCACCTCGGCCATTGCTTTTGCTCCAGCACCACTAGCAGATTGATAGGTAGCTGCGACGATCCTCTGCACTGGATTGACTTGATGCAAGGGCCAGACTGCCAAGGTCATTAAAATTGTGGTGCAATTGGGATTAGCAATAATCCCTTTGTGGTTAGCTGCGTCTAGGGGATTGACTTCTGGTACTACCAAAGGCACTTCCGGGTGCATCCGAAATGCACTGGAGTTATCAATCACTACTGCACCCTTTTCCACAGCTTTGGTTGCCCAAGTTTTTGATGTGGAACCACCTGCGCTAGCCAATACAAGATCCACATTTTCAAAGGCGCGATCGCTAACTGACTCTATCGATAAATTTTCCCCTTTGAACCTTAATGTCCTTCCTACACTCCTCTCTGAGGCCAATAACTTCAGATGAGACAACGGAAAATCCCGGTTTTCTAGTAACTCCAGTAACTCAGTGCCAACAGCACCAGTTGCCCCCAAAATAGCTATACTATAAGACTTAGACAACCCAGCTTCCTCCTTTAAGAGGTTATTTACACTTTAAAATTTCAATATCTACGACTTAAATTTACGTAATTGGTATTAGTAGACATTTAATAATATTTTTTAATTTAGCCGCTTTTCTTTAATCTTATGACATCTATATTTTCTGAGCCATAGCTTAAGTTAAGTAATATTGCAATTTATGACAACTTTTCCTCTGCCTTTTCACTGATTTTAAAAAGTATATATTATTGTACAGGAAATTAGTATGGTGCTCAAAGCATGGATATATCTGCACTTGGCGGTTTACAACCGCCTTCACCTGGAAGGTAAACAAATATTTCACCTGTTAAGTCTAGGTTGCTAAGACGATGAATGTACTATGATCCAAATGAACTAAAACTAGCACAATATGTGCGGCAACACAGCCAGTCCCAAGGCTCAAACTGGAGAGTACTAAAAAATTATCGCTTAAAAACTAAGGATATCACGGTGTTAGCTTTCCGAGTACAAGTCTATTAGTTGTCAGAATCCCAATTATGAGTGAGAAACCCCCAACAAGTGAAAAACTCCACCCACAAGGGGATAGAGTTTTTGGGCATGGGGGCAGCCCTACTCGACCAGAGTTCCCGGGCATATTCCCCAAGAGACGAGCGAAACAACCTCGTCCACCAACAAGGGGATGGAGTTTCTTGCCGCTTTCGTTGAATTAATTAGGTTTTTCAGTCCTGAAGATGGATTGCAATTTTGTAATCAGGACTTAGTTATTCATGTGAGTAACAGTCTCAATCGCAGTACTTCCGCTTCTTGTGTATGGAACCAACAAGTTAAACCCTCTTCCTTCCTGGCGGGAAAAGACCACTGCCATAATATTGTGTAAATCCCCTATGCCCTGTGCATGGTGTTTAACCACCTTGGGAATGCAATCAGTAAAATTATTGCGGTAAAGTGTGAAGTCATTTGCTATTAGCAGTACACTGGATCTTTGCCGAAGGACACTGATCCATGATTGGGATTCAAGATAATAACTTGTAGGCAGTTGCCATCCCAGCCCAGAGACATCACGCATTTTGTGTGTACTCGGAGTCAAAAATACCAGAAATACAGAAACTAAGCATGAAAGTCACCCAGGAGAAACTTCCCGCCAGTCAAATAGGGCTGGAAATAGAGATTACACCAGAAAGTACCAAGCAAACCTACGAACAGGTAATTAAAAAATTAACCAGTACGTCAAATATTCCTGGGTTTCGCAAAGGCAAGGTGCCTCGGCAAATATTGCTACAGCGCTATGGCTCGGCTAGCATTAAAGCAGCAGCCTTGGAAGAACTAATTCAAGATGGGATTGAGCAAGCAGTTAAACAAGAAGCTATTCCGGCTATAGGTCAACCGCAATTACGCTCATCCTTTGAGGATTTGATTAGTAACTATGAACCAGGGAAACCCCTGACGATTTCTGCGGCTGTCGATGTGGAACCAGAAATCAATCTATCCCAGTACACAGATTTGCAAGCTAAAGCCGAGGAAGTCAAGTACGATCCATCGCGTGTGGATGAGGTACTAGAAAAAGAACGTCAAGAACTGGCAACCTTGATTCCTGTGGAAGGACGGTCTGCCCAAATTGGGGATGTCGCCGTCCTCGATTTTAAGGGTGTACTAGCCAAAACAGAGGGCGAAGACGAAAATGCCGAGCCAAAACCGATTCCTGGTGGGGAAGCCACAGATTTTCAAGTAGAGTTGTACGACGATCGCTTTATTCCCGGATTTGTATCTGGGATAGTAGGGATTAATCCTGGAGAAACCAGAGAAATAGCAGCTCAGTTTCCAGATCCTTATGCCAACGAAGAGTTAGCGGGTAAAGCAGCTGTCTTCACAGTTACTCTCAAAGAACTCAAAGAGAAAGAACTCCCAGAGTTGAATGATGACTTTGCTCAAGAAGTGAGTGATTTCGATACTTTAGGGGAATTACGTACCTCCCTAGAAGAACGTTATCAAAAAGAAGCAGAGCAAAAAACCAAAGCCAACAAACAAGAAGCCTTATTAGCTGAACTACTCAAGCATGTAGAAGTAGATTTGCCCGCCACGTTAATTGAGCAAGAAGTCGATGCGATGCTCACCCAAACAGCAATTCGGCTTTCCCAACAAGGACTAGATGTCAAGAAGTTGTTCACCCCAGATATAATTCCTCAATTAAGAGAGCGATCGCGCGATGAAGCTATTGAACGTCTCAAACGTTCTTTGGCTTTGCAAGAAATTAGTAAACGCGAGTCCATCCAGGTGACACCTGAAGAAATTCAAGCTAAAGTCGCAGAGCTATTACAACAGTATCCAGAGGAAGAAGTTGATGAAGATAGACTGCACTCAGTGGTGGAAAATGAACTAGCAACTGACAAAGTAGTCGATTGGCTCCTAGAACATTCTGCTATTGAACTTGTGCCCGAAGGCTCTTTAAATGCTGTTGAAGAGGAGTCAGTAACGCCAACTGATACACCGAGTGACGAACCTACTAACACCGAGACGACTACAAGTCCTGAGTAATAGAGATGGGGAGATAGGAATTGGGTAGAATAACTCTTGCGCCTTTACTCCTCAGCACTCAGCAGTGGTTCAAGCAAGATGATTAAAAAAAGTTAAATAAATAACAACACATAATTATCACCTTAGCTTAATACCGCGTCACACGATAAAAATTTAGATGAGGCATAATGGTTAACACATAGCTGAAAGCAAAATTTCTCCGTTCATCAGGCAGCATCCACTCTTAGCGTCAGCCGAGTTATTGCTGCTCTCATCACAGTCCTACTTACTCTTAAATGTTCTTGTATGCTTGTATCGCAGTCGGGGAATTACCCAATCAGCAGTTTAAGTCGCACAGATATTAGCTCTCACCTCAGCAGCCCACACAACATCGTGCCGATGGTGGTAGAACAATCTGGCATGGGAGAAAGAGCCTTCGACATCTACTCCCGCCTGCTACGCGAGCGGATTATCTTCTTGGGCACACCAATAGACGATACCGTCGCCAATTCAATTGTGGCCCAATTGTTATTTCTAGACGCTGAAGACTCTGAAAAGGATATTCAACTGTACGTTAATTCTCCTGGCGGCTCGGTCTACGCAGGTATGGCAATCTATGATACAATACAGCAGATCCGTCCTGATGTTGTAACCATCTGCTTTGGATTAGCTGCGAGCATGGGCGCATTCTTGTTAACAGCAGGGGCAAAGGGTAAACGCATGTCTCTACCCGACTCCCGAATTATGATTCACCAACCCCTTGGTGGCGCTCAAGGTCAAGCCATTGACATAGAAATTCAAGCTAGAGAAATTCTTTACATTAAGGGTAAATTGAATCAGTTACTGGCACAGCATACTGGTCAACCCTTAGAAAGAATCGAAGCAGATACAGAACGCGACTTTTTCATGTCGGCGGAAGAAGCAAAAAACTACGGTTTGATCGATCAGGTCATTTCCAGACAAAATATTCCCACCGCAGGGGAAAATGTCACCATTCTGAAATAAGAGGCTGGTATGTCTAAGTACGACTCCCATTTAAAATGTTCGTTTTGTGGCAAGTCTCAAGAGCAGGTGCGTAAGTTAATCGCAGGGCCGGGAGTCTACATCTGCGATGAGTGCGTTGACTTGTGTAATGAAATACTAGATGAGGAGTTGCTCGACACTAATGGTGCAGCTGGAGCAACAGCGCAACCAGCACCCAGGTCAGAACCACCTCAAAAACGGCGCACACGCTCTTCCAGTCTCTCATTTAATCAGATACCCAAACCGAGAGAGATTAAAAAATATCTAGACGAACACGTCATTGGTCAAGACGAAGCCAAAAAAGTGTTGTCAGTCGCAGTTTATAATCACTACAAGCGGCTAGCAATCGTCCAGTCTAAAAACAATGGCAAAGCAGGTGCAGATGATGCTGTAGAACTGCAAAAGTCGAATATTTTACTAATCGGTCCCACTGGTTGCGGCAAAACTCTGTTGGCGCAAACTCTAGCAAAAATCTTGGATGTACCCTTTGCTGTTGCGGATGCCACGACGCTAACCGAAGCTGGGTATGTGGGCGAAGATGTGGAAAATATCTTGCTGCGACTCCTGCAAGTGGCAGATTTAGATGTGGAGGAAGCCCAGCGCGGGATTATCTACATTGATGAAATTGATAAAATTGCCCGCAAGAGTGAGAATCCCTCGATTACACGAGATGTTTCTGGCGAAGGTGTACAACAAGCTTTGCTGAAAATGTTGGAAGGGACAATCGCCAATGTGCCACCCCAAGGAGGGCGTAAGCATCCCTATCAAGACTGTATCCAAATTGATACGAGCAATATCCTGTTTGTATGTGGTGGCGCTTTTGTCGGTCTAGAAAAGGTTGTGGATCAGAGAGTTGGCAAAAAGTCAATGGGTTTTGTGCAACCGGGAGAAGGACAGTCAAAAGAAAAGCGCGCCGCCGACACCCTTCGTTATCTAGAACCGGATGACCTGGTAAAATTCGGCATGATTCCCGAATTTATCGGACGAATACCAATGGTAGCCGTGGTCGAACCACTAGATGAAGAGGCCTTGATGGCGATTCTCACCCAACCACGTAGCGCCTTGGTGAAACAGTACCAGAAACTGCTGAAGATGGATAATGTTCAGTTAGATTTTAAGCCAGATGCCTTGCGAGCGATCGCCCAAGAAGCCTACCGCCGCAAAACTGGTGCTAGGGCGCTGCGGGGCATTGTGGAAGAATTGATGCTGGATGTAATGTACGAGTTACCATCTCGTAAGGATGTAACTCGCTGTACAGTGACACGGGAGATGGTTGAGAAGCGTTCCACCGCCGAGTTACTTGTACATCCTTCTTCGCTACCTAAGCCAGAATCAGCGTAAGAGTCAAGAGTCATTAGAGTCATTAGTCATTAACTCTCAAAAGATGACTAATGACAAAAGACCAAGGACAGAGGACAAATGATAAATGCCTTACATAAATGTTCGTGGCGTTGAGCATTACTATGAGTGGGTAAAACAAACGTCTGCTTCTTCAGTCAAGACTGTAATGGTCTTTATCCACGGTTGGGCTGGTTCGGCTAGGTACTGGATAAATACGGCTAATGATTTATCAGACCAATTTGATTGCTTACTCTACGATATGCGGGGATTTGGGCGTTCTCGTGGAAAACCGACTATTGCCCAAGCCAGTGAGGTTGTTGTTGAATCCCAGTCTACTCCATCAAAATCAACCGCACTAAAAGCATTAACCTATGAGTTAGAAGAATACGCGGACGACTTAGCAGCTTTACTAGATGAGTTGCACCTCCAACGCGTCTATATTCATGCTCATTCAATGGGCGCGTCAATAGCTACTTTGTTTTGCAATCGCTACCCTAAACGTGTGGAAAGATTGATTTTGACTTGTAGCGGCATTTTTGAGTATGACGAGAAAGCCTTTAATGACTTTCATAAATTTGGTGGTTATGTAGTTAAATTTCGTCCCAAATGGCTAGGAAAAATACCATTTGTGGATCGCATGTTCATGGCTAGATTTTTAAATCGTTCCATACCGAATTCTGAACGTCAGGCTTTTTTGCGGGATTTCCTTGAAGCAGATTATGATGCTGCTCTGGGCACAATTTTTACTTCAGTTAGTAAAGCCCAGGCGGAATTAATGCCACAAGAGTTTGCTAAATTGACACTACCAACACTGTTAGTAGCTGGGGAGTATGACAAGATTATTCCCGCCGAAATGGGTCGTCAAGCAGCAGCATTGAATGATAAAGTTGAGTTTGTGGTGATTTCCAATACAGCACATTTTCCTATGTTGGAAGATCCTTCAACTTACCTAAGTTTAGTTCGAGAGTTTTTACAAGTTTCAACATATTAAAAATAAATATTAGTATCTAAAATAGAGATAAAAAAGTTTATTACAAAGCACTATTCAAAATCTGATTAGCAGTCAGTTTCAAATCGGGAAAAGTAGGGGATACGATAAATTCTGAATTTCTAAATTGAGCGACTTGATATTCCTCTTCAACTAAATGATAAATAGAAATGGTTGGTTGTTTAGGATTACCAATAAATTTTCTGGCTCCCAAAGCTGCATAATCAACGATCCAATATTCGGAAATCTTCATAGCTTCATAATTCCCTAACTTGGTGTAATAATCATCTTCGCAGTTTGTGCTTACAACCTCGATAATCAAAGGAATAGATTCGCTTTGAGTTACAGTAGATTCTTTTTCCCACAATTCTTCGTTTTTTAAATTAGCATCGTTAATTAAAATTACATCAGGTAAGTAACCCGATGATTTTCGCGGTGGTTTGACTAACGCTGTTTTGGGAATAAAATATGGCAATTTTAGGCACTTATACTCAACAGTAATTTCCCCTGCTAAAAATCCCGTAACTTTTTCATGTTTTCCACTCGGCTGAGGCATTTCAACAATTATCCCATCGTGTAATTCGTAATGCTTTCCGGTCTTTTCCGGTAGCCATGCGATAAATTCTTCAAAGGTAAATAGTTTGGGTAAAGCTTGAGCCATATCAAAACCTCAATTTCTTAATCCCTGACTTTCAAAACTGTATTTATCCAAGCTAAGTTTTCTGCTAACATTGGAGGTACTGGTGCTTGAATATAGTCAATCATCTCTGGAAATGGTGAAACCATCGCTATACCTCCAAATATATATCTTCAATGAGATCCCACCGTGCTTCCCAGTGCCAAGACTCATGAGAACTAATTCTCCCTCAACCAGTTTATATTGGGTATCTGTGCCATCTTCATACGGAAGATACTCTGCATAAGTGAGTTTGTTGGTTGCCGTGGTCATAGCAAAATTGCGCTCATGAATTCAGCACAGAGGTAGGAAGTGAAAAAAGATTAACCCAAACCTAATTCTCGTTTTAGCAAATTAATCGACTTCATACCAATATAATTTTCCACCTTAATAAGCTTTGGTGGACGAATAATGTCGTCAATTGCGGCTTGTACTGCGGCTTGTACTGCCATATAACTGGCTTGATCGCTAATAATCACTTCAGATCGTTTGACGATCGCTTGCAGTTTGTAAGTATCTTTTGGTTGGGAAGTCATGATCAACAGTTCATCCCCGCGTAAACCGTGGAGGATTACTTCAGCTTGGCGACCAATCCCAGCACTTAGACTAACTATGCCCACACAGTTTTCTTTGGGCAGGTTTTTGAGCAGGTTGAGTTCTTTACTATAGTCGTAAATATCGAGGGGAATCACGCGTACAGCTTTAGGTGCGGCGATAGCTTCTACATCACTAATAAAGTACCGACTTGTGACTACTGTTGCCGAGCTTGTTTTATCTAGTACAGCAGCTAAATCATTCATTGCTACCAGCTGCACTGGTATTTTCAAGGCTTCCTCCAATTCGTATACCATCAACTCACCCACACCAATATCCTGAGATGGCGCGGCTACCAACACTCTGGCACTACAACGCAAGCGCCAGTCAATTTCTGCTAAAAATAGCTCCCGTGCTTGCGAGAGTGAACACCCTTGGGATAGTAGCTCATCAAGTGCTTGCTGAACAATTTTGTCTGCTTCTGGATGTTGTTTGAGAATTGGTGATTGTAGCTTGCTACCGCCTTCATGGCCTTGAGCGCGGACATAAATCCCCGAACCCGCTAGACTCTCAACAAACCCGTCGTCTTCTAGCTGGCGGTAAACCTTGCTGATTGTATTGCGATGTAAACCAGTCTGCATTGCCAGGGCCCGCGTGCTGGGCAACTTGTATCCAGGTGGATATTGTCGGGAGGCGATCGCAAAGCGGATTTGATTAAATAGCTGAGTTGATGCGGGAATTTCACTGTCCGGCTGAAT
>JAESGB010000056.1_pt1 | contig 126856 bp, 104 predicted proteins | sample 9266211 | NCBI WGS metagenome assembly JAESGB01 (sample SAMN14514844, study PRJNA621659) | algae metagenome | isolation source: Goleter apudmare HA4340-LM2 and co-occurring heterotrophs from cave wall... | place: USA: Maniniholo cave, Kauai, Hawaii | collected 2009-07-28 | reverse complement strand
AACATTTTTCCCTCATTCCACTCACTGGTAACGATTTTCTCGCTCCAGTGCGGATTGTGGGAATTTTCTTTTCAATCGTTCATACACCGGACTTGTGTCACGAAACAATAAGTCGCACATCGCGTTAAATATTATAAATATATATTTTGTAATACAAGTTCTGCATTACATTTGGTTTGCTCAAGTTAAAAGACCATACCTAACTGTAATGCCAAATTAAACTTGCAACTAAAGGCTATAGGCATGACCCTCTCGATCGCACATTTAGGGCCTCCTGGCACTTACGCAGAACAAGCAACAATTTTTTATGTTAACTGGCTGCGTGAAAACACAGGAATGGCAGGCATATTATGTCCTTACCCCAGCATTGCCCAGTCACTGCAAGCCGTTGCTCAAGGTGATGTGCAGTCAGCTGTTGTACCCGTGGAAAATTCTATTGAAGGCAGTGTGACAATGACAATGGATGCACTGTGGCAATTGGATAGTTTACGAATTCGGTTGGCTCTAGTCATGCCTATCACCCATGCATTAATTTCCTGTGCCACTAGTTTAGATGAGATTGCAACTGTGTATTCTCATCCGCAAGCTTTGGCACAATGTCAAGGATGGTTAGGGCAGTTTCTGCCCAATGTGCAACTGATTCCTAGTAATTCCACTACTGAGGCCTTACAAAGACTAGAGAATGAATTAACGACAGCAGCGATCGCCTCTCACAGAGCTGCTCAATTGTACAATCTACCCATACTAGCCAGTGGCATTAACGATTATCCAGAAAACTGTACTCGCTTTTGGGTCGTCAGCCACAATCAAACAGACACCGCACACCAAATATCCTCAGTAAAAACAAGCCACACTTCACTAGCTTTCAGCGTGCCAGCCAATATCCCTGGAGCATTAGTTGAACCATTGCAAATATTTGCTCAACGAGAAATTAACCTCAGCCGGATCGAATCTCGTCCTACTAAGCGATCGCTGGGAGAATACCTGTTTTTTCTGGATATAGAGGCAGACACTACTGAGGCAAAAACACAATCTGCCTTGACACAATTAACGCCCCACACAGAAGTTTTAAAAATATTTGGCAGTTATGGTGTCTTGCCAATCAGTAATCAACAGCTATAGTTCCACGGTCAATATTTTAGATAAAGCCGTTAATTATTGGCTTATAACTTCTGATTAAAGGTGTCTTTGAGAACGGTGCGAGCGGCTAAATGACTCCGAGTAGAAGTTAATATTTCTGATTCCCGTTCTAGTCGAGCCACCGTGTCTCGCATTTCTAGTAATGCCTGCTGTTCTGTGGCCACACCATAGAGGTTGCTGGCTACCCAGTATGATAACTCTGTGGGCAAATCGGGTAAATCTTCTGGGAGTTCAATATTTTGTTCGGTTAACTTAGCTGAAAGCCGGACTACATCTCTTAGCAGTTGTTCTACTTCGGAAGCTAAAGGCCGTAAATCCTTCGTTGGTGGTTGGTCTTCAATCCACTCTACCAGTCCCACGCGATATGGCTTTTCACGAATATATTCTAAAACACGGAACCTCTGCTGTCCCAAAGTTAACATCTTGATGCGGTCGTCCGGTAGTCGCTGATAATGAATGATTTCCGCACAGCAACCAATATTTGCAATTGTACCTTTAACTGGATCGACCATTAATACCCCGAACCTGCGATCGCTCTCTAAAATCGTGTTCATCATGATTCGGTAGCGAAATTCAAAGATGTGTAGGGGTAATGGCCGGCTAGGAAACAGTACTACTTCTGGTAACGGGAACAGAGGTAGTTCGCGGACTGCAATTTTAGAAGAAGATGACATTGGTACTTTGGTGTAATTTTAATCTTTAATCTAATTTTTAAAATTTAGCCTTCTGTGTTTTTCCCGTACTTTGTCTACATTCTATCATTGGTTTCACAGCTAATAAAAAGCCCTGAAGAAATTGATCTCAGGGCTAGGTAAATATTCATACTTAGAAAGGTCATTTGTCTGTTGCCAGTAACTAATGACTAATGACTGGTGCTATTAAAGCTTAACTTCAATATCTACACCAGATGGCAAATCCAGTTTCATCAAAGCATCAATAGTTTTAGAAGAAGGTTGATAAATATCAATAATCCGACGATGGGTGCGGGTTTCAAAGTGCTCTCGGGAATCTTTATCTACGTGAGGCGATCGCAGTACACAATAAATTTTGCGTTTTGTGGGTAAAGGAATAGGGCCTATAGCTGTAGCGTTAGTGCGGTTAGCTGTATCAACTATCTTCTCGCAAGATGTATCCAACAAACGACGGTCAAAAGCTTGTAAGCGAATTCTAATTTTTTGCTGCTGTAGAGTTGCCATCTTTAGTTTTCTTGGTTCTGATTAATTAGGATAATAGGGAATGGAGAGTTAGAAAATAACTAATCACCATTTTAGTGAGTCAAGGGAAGATAAAGGAGCAGAGAGGGAATTTACCATCTCTGCTCCTTTGTTATGAGAGAAAAAAGGTGCTACTTCAGGATTTTGGAAACGACACCAGCACCGATGGTGCGTCCACCTTCACGAATAGCGAAGCGCATCCCTTGCTCAATAGCGATCGGGTTGATCAATTCTACAGTCATCTTGATGCGATCGCCTGGCATGACCATTTCTGCTTCACTTCCGTCATCGGATGTAAAGGTTCTGATAGTACCAGTTACGTCGGTTGTCCGTACGTAGAATTGAGGACGGTAGCCAGCGAAAAATGGTGTCTTGCGACCACCTTCTTTTTCGGTAAGCACGTACACTTCACCTTCAAATTGTGTGTGAGGTGTAATCGAACCGGGTTTAGCTAGCACCATACCCCGTTCAATATCAGCTTTTTGGATACCACGGAGTAGTACACCCGCATTATCCCCAGCAAGACCCTCTTCGAGACTCTTTTTAAACATCTCGATGCCGGTGACGGTGGTGTTACGAGTGTCTCTAATTCCCACCAATTCAACGTTATCACCAACTTTAACTTTACCCCGTTCAATCCGACCAGTGGCAACAGTCCCACGACCTGTGATGGAGAACACGTCTTCTACAGCCATCAAGAAGGGCTTATCTACGTCCCGTTCTGGAGTGGGAATGTAGGCATCTACAGCGTCCATCAATTCGTAGATTTTGTCTACCCATTTATTTTCACCCCGTTGTGTCTTGGGGTTAGCAGTCATAGCTTCCAATGCCTGTAGACCTGAGCCTTTGATAATGGGGATGTCATCACCAGGGAAGTCATAGCTGGAAAGTAGTTCTCGCAGTTCCAGTTCGACTAGTTCCAACAGTTCTTCGTCATCCATCAAATCTTCTTTATTCAGGAAGACAACCAAGCTGGGAACGCCTACCTGTTTTGCCAGTAGGATGTGTTCGCGGGTTTGGGGCATAGGTCCATCAGTAGCTGCAACTACCAGGATACCTCCATCCATTTGAGCAGCGCCGGTAATCATGTTCTTCACATAGTCGGCGTGTCCTGGACAGTCTACGTGAGCATAGTGCCGATTTGCGGTTTCATACTCAACGTGAGCGGTATTGATGGTAATACCCCGTGCCTTTTCTTCTGGTGCGTTGTCGATTTGGTCGTAGCCCTTAGCTACAGCCTGACCATTAGCCGCCAAAGTCATAGTGATGGCTGCTGTTAATGTGGTTTTACCGTGGTCAACGTGGCCAACAGTACCAATATTGATGTGGGGTTTATTCCTTTCAAACTTTGCGCGTGCCATGAATCCTCGTTTCCTTTTCTAATTAAGCGTTCCCTTTGCTTTTTGCAATGATAGTTTCAGCTACGCTGCGAGGCACCTCTTCGTAGTGGCTGAACTCCATCGTGAAGATACCCCGACCTTGGGTCTTCGACCGGATATCGGTGGCGTAGCCAAACATGGTCGCCAGTGGTACTTTGGATGCCACTTTAGCGAGTCCCTGTTCAGTGCTTTGGCTTTCAATCTGCCCCCGACGGGAGATGAGGTCGCCAATGACGTTCCCAATAAAGTCTTCAGGAACTTCCACCTCAACTTTCATCATAGGCTCTAATAGTACTGGTGAAGCTTTGAGCACAGCTTCTTTCAGTGCCATTGATCCGGCAATTTTGAAAGCCATTTCCGAAGAGTCTACATCGTGGTAGGAGCCATGAACTAGCGTCGCTTTCACGTCAATTAGCGGATATCCAGCTAAAATACCTGATTCGCAGCTTTCTTTCATTCCTTGTTCGGCAGGGCCAATGTACTCTTTAGGTACTACACCGCCAACAATTTTCGAGACGAATTCAAAGCCAGTACCGGGTTCTCCTGGTTCCAAATTGATGACAACGTGACCGTATTGACCTTTACCACCACTTTGACGGATGAACTTGCCTTCCACGTTGGTAACTGTTTTACGAATCGTTTCGCGGTAAGCTACCTGTGGCGCACCGACATTGGCTTCCACTTTGAATTCGCGTAACATCCGGTCTACGAGAATTTCTAGGTGGAGTTCTCCCATCCCGGCGATTACGGTTTGGTTGGTTTCTGGGTCAACGTTGACGCGGAAGGTGGGGTCTTCTTCGGAGAGAGATTGCAACGCCTTGGATAGCTTATCCATGTCGTTCTTGGTTTTGGGTTCAACCGCTACCGAGATCACAGGTTCAGGAATGAATAAGGATTCCAGAATCACTGGTGAGCCATCATCACAGATAGTGTCACCTGTCAAGGTATCTTTCAATCCTAGGGCTGCTCCCAAATCACCCGCTCGCAGTTCATCGACATCTTGCCGATCATCTGCCTTCATCAGAACTAAGCGAGAAATCCGTTCTTTTTTATTCTTGCTAGCATTGAGAACGTAGCTACCCTTTTTCAACACACCAGAATAAACACGAACAAATGTCAGGCGACCGTAAGGGTCAGCCATAATTTTGAATGCCAGAGCCGCCAGAGGTTCGTTATCATCAGCCCGCCGCTCAACGGTATCGCCATTCGGCAGTATGCCTTGAATTGGGGGTACTTCGCTTGGTGCTGGCAGGTAATCAACGACGGCATCCAGCATTAACTGTACGCCTTTGTTTTTAAATGCCGAGCCACAAAGTACGGGTACGATTGTGCCGGCAATTGTACCTTTACGCAGGGCTAAAGCGATTTCGTCTGTTGTCAGTTCTTCGCCATCGAAGTACTTAGTCATCAGAGCATCATCGGTTTCGGACACCGCTTCGACTAGCTTGACGCGGTATTCTTCTACCTGATCTAGCATTTCTGCTGGAATATCGGTTTCTTGAATATCGGTTCCTTGGTCGTTGGCGTAAATATATGCACGCTTTCTTACCAAGTCGATAATGCCTTGGAAATCGTTTTCACTACCAATTGGCAGTTGAATGGCGATCGCATTTGCCCGCAGGCGATCGCGCATTTGCTCGTGAACTTTATAGAAGTTCGCTCCTGTGCGATCCATCTTGTTGATGAAAGCGATCCGAGGAACTTTGTAGCGGTCTGCTTGTCGCCACACTGTCTCAGACTGCGGTTGCACGCCGCCCACAGAACAAAATACTGCGATTACACCATCTAACACGCGCATGGAACGCTCAACTTCAATCGTGAAGTCTACGTGACCGGGAGTATCGATAATGTTAATTTGATGATCTTTCCAACTGGTACTAATAGCAGCAGCGGTAATGGTAATTCCACGCTCCCGCTCCTGATCCATCCAGTCTGTTACGGCAGTTCCTTCATGAACTTCGCCAATTTTATGAATTATCCCAGAGTAAAACAATATTCTCTCTGTTGTCGTTGTTTTGCCCGCATCTATATGCGCCGCAATACCGATGTTGCGTACTCTCTCTAGCGGGATCGTACGTGCCACAGTAGCCTCCTATAGTTTTTGCCTCATGATATCTTGTATATTACTCTTTGTTAAGATTCTATACTTTTACGGAAAACCGCCTTTGTTTTTGTAAATTGGCGATATACCGATTTCAGGCGCGCGATATATCGCTGCTTCACTTAGTAACGGTAGTGGGCAAAAGCTTTGTTTGCTTCCGCCATCCGGTGTGTTTCTTCCCGTTTGCGAATCGCATTTCCAGTCTCATTGGCGGCATCCATTAATTCATTTGCCAGTTTACTCGCCATTGTGCGACCGGGTCTAGACCGAGAAAATTGCACTAACCAACGCAATGCTAGGGTTGTTCCTCGGTCGGAACGTACTTCCATTGGTACTTGGTAAGTTGCACCGCCAACGCGTCGGGCTTTTACTTCTACCAAAGGAGTTGCGTTTCGCACTGCCCTTTCAAAGGTTTCTAATGCACCGTTACCAGTGCGTTCTTCAATAGTTTTCAACGCATCATAAACAATGCGTGCAGCAAGCGATTTCTTGCCATGACGCATGATCCGTCTGATGATCATGCTCACAAGACGACTGTTGTACACCGAGTCAGACGGAACTGGGCGCTTTTGAATAACACCACGACGAGACATACTTCAACCTTAGATTCAGATTTGGCAACGAAATTATATGCTATCAGACACTGGCAGCTAAAAGCGGTGGCAGCTTTTTTGGTGTCACCTAATGGCATTTTCTTCGGCGGGGTAACCCGCTAAAGAAGTTGTTATGGAGGCAAAACCTCCTGCAAAGCTATCTCACCACTGCTTAGACCGACTCAATTTTTCTCTACTAGTTGCAGCTTTGCTAATCTGTTGACTTGCTAATTGCAAGCTGGAACTCAAGGCGACGACATTATAAACCTTAATTTCTAGATTAAAATGCTGCTGTCGCTGACAGGATTTTTTTCCTAACTACCACCTACACTTGCTTAACTACCACCTACACTTGCTCGCTCAGTGCAGGGTGTGGCTTGATTTATGAAATCAGACACAAGCACTAAATGCTGTTTCGGGGCGATTGCTTTTAGTTTTAGGTTAGACGATTAATCTGGTGTGATTAATCGCCTAGTTCCTATTTTTTCGCTTCTTTCGGGCGCTTGGTTCCATATTTGGAGCGGCCTTGCTTGCGGTCTTTGACTCCGGCTGTATCTAGGGTGCCACGGATGATGTGGTATCTCACGCCTGGTAAGTCCTTCACCCGACCACCACGAATCATTACTACTGAGTGTTCTTGTAAGTTGTGACCTATCCCTGGAATATAAGCTGTCACTTCAAACCCAGAGGTCAGCCTTACCCTTGCGACTTTGCGAAGGGCTGAGTTAGGCTTTTTAGGTGTCGTTGTGTATACTCTGGTACAAACCCCCCGACGTTGGGGGCATTGTTTCAGAGCTGGGGACTTGGTTTTCTGACGCGCTTTTTCGCGTTCATTACGTATGAGCTGCTGTATTGTTGGCATGAGTTACAGCGCGTGAAGCTGCTTAGGGTCTAAGTTTTAACAAATCCTAATTATATCTTTTTTTATGATTTTATGTCAATTGTTATTTGTAGTTGGTCATTTGTGGCAAACTACAAATGACCAATGACTATTGACTAATTGCGAAGGAATTGCCACAGCCACAGGTAGCGATCGCCTGGGGGTTGTGAAAGCGAAAACCACCGCCCATTAAGTCTTCTGAATAATCTACTGTCAAACCGCTAGCATATTCTAGGCTGTTAGTGTCGATGACTAATTGGATGCCGTTGAAATTAAAAATGCGATCGCTAGTTGCTACCGTTTGGTCAAAAGACATTTCGTAAAACCACCCGGAACAACCACCAGGCTTAATTGCCAAACGAAAGAAGACGTTGATTTGCTGCTTTGACTGCAATCGCCCAATTTCACTTGTAGCAGACGGACTCAAGTTAATCATGAAATTCTGAAATGGGAAATTGAAAACTCTATTTCCCATATTACAGATGGGATGACAAAAAAATCAGAGGAGAAAAGGCAAGATGAATGCTCTTTTTTCTACCTAGATAAATGCCGGTTCAGAAGTATCAAATACAAGTATGAGTTTCAGCCCCACCTGTATTAGCCTCCTGCTTCGTTGCCTTTTAATCAGCGTCAAAACTAAAAATAGAGGATTTATTACCTTGAAAGCCTCTGTCAGGATTTAACGGTTTTTATTTTCCGTACGGGCATAATCATCCTGAAAACGAATGATATCATCTTCTCCTAGGTATTCTCCATTTTGCACTTCAATCAAGACCAAGGGAATCACACCAGGATTCTCTAGGCGATGAGTTGTACATTGGGGGACATAGGTTGATTGATTATTGCTCAATAACACCTCTGTTTCACCACAAACAACCCTGGCTGTGCCAGAAACCACAATCCAGTGTTCGCTCCGGTGGTGATGCATTTGTAAACTCAGGCGATGTCCAGGCTTAACTTCAATGCGTTTAATTTTGTATCCGCGCCCTTCTTCCAAAACTGTGAAAGAACCCCAAGGACGCAACTCGGTTGCAGCAACGCCTCTAGGAGTGACGGCAAGAGGTAGGGGCAGAGTTTGAATTTGTGTTGTTTCTTGATATGGAGCCATAATTACCTCACTTAAAGACATAACAAACCGTCTGTACTCTTAACCATTGATGGAAAACTCTGACCTAATGTTGCAACCGTGAAAACCAGTAATTTGTTGCCACCTGGCCAAAGATAGGGGAATCAGCCTTCGTACTGTAAAAGATCCTTAAGCAAACAATTGTGGCTACATCAAGTCTTTAATTAAGCACAATGATGCCTTATTCAAAACTTTAAAGAATCTTAGTCATTGGTAATTTGTCAAGAGTCTAGCCGGAGCGGCTAGCCCTTTCAAGGTGACTCAAAAAATCTCTTTTTTTCTCTGTGCTTTCTGCGCGACAAACACTTTGCAGCCTGCGGGTACTCCAGAGGAGAACTCGTAGAGTAGCCACCTAAGCAAGTGTCCTCCTCTGCGGTTAAAAAGTGATTTTATATAACCCCAGTGGCACTGAGAACACTGAGGTAAGAGCTTATGGAGGAATTTAGAATTATTTATTGCTTCTGTTGTAAAAAAATGCCAATGCCGTTATGAACACGACTCGCAGTACTAGGAGAACGGTCTAGTAATTGTCCCCCCAAGTAAAGACTAGTAGAACTACCACCGTCTAAATTGAGAGCATTTACACATCCTAGAAGCTGCATTAGTTGAGCGTGTTCTGCCAGGGTAGGGCCAGCACCACCAGCACGATTATGCACAGCAGCAATCATCAATTTACCTGTAGTAGTTGTGCAGATGCCACTACGAATGGCTTTTCCTGCGATAAAAGCATCACTGAATTTTTCACTTTTCGCATTGAGAACAATTTGACGATTTTGGACTAACAATGGCCCTGCGGCGACGATATGGGGGTAGCGACTGAAATCTGTAGGGGTAGTGGCGCTAGTAAGATTGACTACTGTCCCTCTGGGCAACTGTGCAGCAGTACTAGCAGCATTCCCACGTAAGGTTAATAAGTAGCCATCTAGAGGAATGGCAAGGTTGGTTGCACCAGCTTTACCGCCTGGTAATTGATTGGTTACTTGGTTGTTCTCAATGACAACGATAATTTCGTTGTCTGTCAGGGGCGTATAGGTTGTCCCCCAATCTTGGGTGTAGCGAGCAATACCGCTTTGCACGTAGCCACTATTGAGGAACAGGATTGGCAACCGTAGGTTATTAGGAGTAGTAAGTGTTTCTTCTAAGGCAAGGCGGTTTAAGTAAAATTGCCCAGAATTATTCCAGGCGATCGCTCCTCGGTTGAGTATCGGCCCTGACAACCATTGTCCATCCCGACGCAATGCACCTAAAGGTAAGCGATTATTGCGGTTGAAGAAACCAGCATTAATGGCTGCTACTGCTAAATATTTTTGTGCTGTTTGAATTAGTGGTGCTGTTCCTACTGCGGCATCAGAGTTACTAACGATTGGTTTCAGTGTTAACCCAATGGTTTTGGGATTAATTTCTAGCCAAACAATGGGAAAGCGTTCTGTGCCTAAATTGATAAACTTTTGCCGCCAGTGTAATCCTGGTGCCCAAGTAATATTTCGCTCTACTAGTGCATCGGGTCGGATATCAACTATGAGGCGATGGGGGTTAGCTAAAGTGGTAATTCGAGGAGATTGTCCAAAAGGCACACTTAAACTAATAACTGTTTGATTTTTAACTACCTCTACTTTTCTAATTAGTGGTTCTGGGGTGGCTGCTGGTGATAATTGTTTGAGCAGGTTAGGGAGGGGTGTTGGTGGTGATATGGGCGGTAGGGGTGTATAGCGTTGGAGCAAACTGGGGTCAGCTATACCATCTAGGGTAATTTTCCACTCTCTATTAGGCAGGGTAGAAACTTTTGGGGTTAAGGTATCAGGATCGGAAAGTGCGGTGATTGGTAACCCTTGGGTGATTTGCCAAGGGGTGGGGCGATCTAAATTTATAGTGATGCGGTTGCTAGAGGATGCTTGCTCCGGAAGAATATCTTTGACCACGACTCCCGGTGTGACAATCACTAAAGTATTGCCATTAGTTTGGATCTGCCATCCTGCTATTTGAGAAAAACTAGTAATATCGAGATAGCGATATCCTCCCAATAACTTTGCAGCTAAAACCATTGGCTTTGTGGCTGAGGAAAACCACTCTACTGGTTGCTTGATTGGATTGCTACTACTTAACAGGTCTACTCCAATTAATTGCCTTAATACACCATCGCTGAGATGAGTTGTCACCTTACCAGTAGTTCCAGGCTGTTGCAACCAAGCCCCTGATAATGTCCGACCGTTGAGAGAAATTTGATTACCTGAGGAGAGGACTCCGGTTAAAGGAGGTGTTGGGGTCTGTTGGGCACTGGTAGCACTGATCGTATATAAGCACAATGCTACTGAGAGTATCGGCGAGACACTATTGTAGAAAAAATTACTTTTACTAATTAGAGCGATCGCAGTGTGATATTTTTGTAGGCAACTATTCAGCATTTTCACCATCATTTAATAGGTACTTTTGAAAGCTATCACTCAAGGTGTAAATCAAATTATGCGAAAATATAAAGAAATCATGATATAAGTTTCAAGAAAACGTGATAGTCTATAGATTGGCTCTTTATCTCTTGTAGAAAGCCGCAATCATTTTTCTTAAGAAACTACTGCACCTAAGTGTTTGAACTGGCACACGTCTCCAGCAAATCATGACGTTAGTCTTGTTGATCCAAGCTGGATTAAAATATTACCTCCTCACCGATGTTTGCTATTGTTGCTACTGTAAGTGAGGTCTAGCTAGTAGTAACACAAATGGCAACTAATAATTAACAAAAATCTAGACAACAATAGAGATATTTAGGAATTGTCAAATGGTCACATAGTGTACTAGGCTGATTTTGTTGCCGAATCAGGAAAATTTAGGCACTAAAATCGGTGAAGCATTCAGATTAAGTTCTGTATCAGGTCAGCCGAGCCTGGTAATACCTGTAAAGTTGACTAAGTATCTGAGATCAAGAGAAGTAAATTAGCTTCACCATTCACCATATGAATAGAAGACTATTAGAGCCAAAGTAATTTGTCTAACTCAGCATAAGCACACAAAAAAATAGCGCGACGATTTTAACACGGGTGAACCAAAAAGTAAAACCGAAGTTAAAATTTTTTTTCCCTAAATTTCGGTGATTCTATACTTACTTTCTCCCTTGCTAAATTTAGAAAATTTTCCTCACAAATAGCGGCAACATTTGCAACTCAATATCTCAGGAACAGGGTATGAATAATCAACCAATGAATCAAAATCACCACGTTACACTAGCAGAAGATAATTACCAAGGGCAAAGGTGGTTAGTAGAAGAACGAGATGCTTGTGGTGTGGGTTTTATTGCCCATCGCCAAAATCATGCCAGCCACGAAATTGTCACCAAAGCCTTAGTTGCTCTGACCTGCCTTGAACACCGGGGTGGTTGTAGTGCAGATCAAGACTCTGGTGATGGTGCAGGCATATTGACAGCGATACCTTGGGAGTTGTTCCAACCAGAATTCCCAGTCACGAGCACAGAAAATGTAGCTGTGGGGATGATTTTTTTACCACAAGATCCCGAAGCAGCCCGGAAATCTCGGTCTGCGGTTGAGCAAATAGCGGCTGAGGAAAAATTGACTGTACTGGGCTGGCGAGTAGTACCAGTGCAACCTGATTTATTAGGAGTACAAGCCAAAGAAAATCAACCCCAAATAGAACAAGTTTTTCTCGCTGCTGCAAATAAAAGTGGCGATCAATTAGAAAGGGAACTGTATATTACTAGTCGCCGTATTGTGAAGGCGGCAAAAAATATTTCCGAAGAATTTTACGTCTGCTCTTTGTCGAGCCGCACAATTGTTTATAAAGGTATGGTGCGTTCGGCTGTGTTGGGAGAGTTTTATCAAGATTTGCAAAATCCAGCTTATAAGAGTGCTTTTGCTGTCTATCACCGCCGCTTTAGTACTAACACCATGCCCAAGTGGCCCTTGGCTCAACCTATGCGGCTATTGGGACACAATGGCGAAATCAACACGCTCTTGGGTAACATTAACTGGATGATGGCACGAGAAGCCAGCTTAGGGAATCCAGTATGGGGTAGTCGCATTGACGAACTCAAGCCATTGGTTCACATTGATAACAGTGACTCAGCTACCTTAGATAATGTATTAGAGTTGTTGGTACGTTCTGGACGTAGCCCCTTGGAAGCCTTGATGATGTTAGTCCCAGAAGCCTACCAAAATCAGCCGTCTTTGGGCGACTATCCAGAAATTGTGGATTTCTATGAGTACTACAGTGGTCTGCAAGAAGCCTGGGATGGCCCAGCACTGTTGGTGTTCAGTGATGGTCAAAAAGTTGGTGCAACATTAGACCGTAACGGTTTAAGACCAGCGCGCTATGTGATCACCAAAGATGACTACATCGTTGTCGCTTCGGAAGCAGGTGTCGTGGAATTCCCAGAAGCTGATATTATCGAAAAAGGTAGGCTGGGACCTGGGCAAATGATTGCTGTAGATTTACAAACCCAGGAAGTACTGAAGAATTGGGAGATTAAGCAGCGAATTGCTAAACAGCATCCCTATGGGGAATGGTTGCAACAGCATCGTCAAGAATTAAAATCATTAGTCAAGAGTCATACCCTGCGGCAAGGTGAAGCACCCATATCATCTGCTAATGGTAATGGCAATGGTAAAGGACACTCGACAAGTGATCCAGAACAGACAATCGCTAGACGATCATTGCTGCAACATCAACTTGCTTTTGGTTACACCACAGAAGATGTGGAAATGATTATTCAGCCAATGGCGCTGCAAGGTTCAGAACCAACTTTTTGTATGGGAGATGATATTCCCCTGGCAGTGCTGTCAGAAAAACCCCACTTGTTGTATGACTATTTCAAGCAGCGCTTTGCTCAAGTGACAAACCCACCTATTGACCCTTTGAGGGAAAAGCTGGTGATGTCTTTGAAAGTGGAACTGGGAGAACGGGGTAACTTACTAGAAGTCAAGCCAGAATATGCCAGAAGGGTGAAGCTAGATTCGCCAGTTCTGACTGAATCAGAATTAGAAGCAATTAAGTTGTCGGGATTTGCGACGGCTGAGTTGTCAACACTGTTTGAAATTGCTAAAGGCCCAGAGGGATTAAAAGCAGCCGTTGAATCTTTACAAGCGAAAGCGGCGGAATCAGTACGGGCAGGTGCGAAGATTTTGATATTGAATGACCGCTCACAACTTGGTACTGAATACAGCTATATTCCTCCCCTCTTAGCTGTAGGTGCAGTCCACCACCATCTGATCCGGGAGGGGTTGCGAATGAAAGCATCCTTAGTTGTCAACACAGCTCAGTGCTGGAGTACTCATCACTTTGCTTGTTTGATTGGCTATGGTGCTGGTGCTGTTTGTCCCTACATGGCTTTAGAAACTGTGCGTGATTGGTGGTCTGACCCCAAAACTCAACAATTTATGACGCGTGGTCAAATTAAGTCTCTCACATTAGAGCAGGCTGTGGCGAACTATCGGAAAGCGATAGAATCTGGTTTATTAAAGATTCTTTCCAAAATGGGGATTTCTTTACTCTCCAGCTATCAAGCTGCACAAATTTTTGAAGCCATTGGGATTGGTGGAGATTTATTAGCACTGGGATTTAGGGGTACAACTTCCCGCATTGCTGGGTTAAGTATTAGCGAACTAGCACAAGAAGTACTGTCCTTCCATCACAAGGCTTTCCCTGAACTCACAACTAAAAAGTTAGAAAACTTGGGCTTTGTCCAGTACCGTCGTGGCGGCGAATACCACATGAACAGCCCCGAACTGACAAAGGCGCTGCATAAAGCGGTAGATGGTAAAAAATATGACCACTACGAAGTTTATAAACAACACCTGCAAACTAGACCAGTTACCGCCTTACGTGACTTACTAGACTTCCAAAGCGATCGCCTATCTATTCCTCTAGAAGAAGTAGACTCAGTCAGTGAGATTGTGCAGCGCTTCTGTACCGGGGGGATGTCCTTAGGCGCGTTGTCGCGGGAAGCACATGAAACTCTGGCGATCGCTATGAACCGCATTGGTGGTAAATCCAACTCTGGGGAAGGTGGCGAAGACCCAGTCCGGTATAAAGTACTCAATGATGTCGATGAGTCTGGCTACTCACCCACCCTACCGCACTTAAAAGGCTTGCGGAATGGTGACACGGCTTCCAGTGCGATTAAACAAGTCGCCTCCGGACGGTTTGGGGTGACACCAGGGTACTTAGCTAGCGCCAAACAAATTGAAATTAAAATCGCCCAAGGTGCCAAGCCAGGGGAAGGTGGACAACTACCAGGGCCGAAGGTGAGTCCTTACATTGCGATGTTACGGCGCTCAAAACCAGGTGTAACTCTGATTTCACCACCACCGCACCATGATATCTATTCCATTGAAGACCTAGCGCAACTGATTTTTGACCTGCACCAAATCAATCCCAAAGCACAGGTATCAGTGAAGCTAGTGGCAGAAATTGGGATTGGGACGATCGCTGCGGGTGTTGCCAAAGCTAACGCTGATATTATTCAGATATCCGGACATGATGGCGGTACAGGAGCCTCACCATTAAGCTCAATTAAGCACGCTGGTTCGCCGTGGGAGTTGGGCTTAAGCGAAGTGCATCGCGTTTTAATGGATAATGAACTGCGCGATCGCGTCATTCTGCGGGTAGATGGTGGACTCAAGAGTGGCTGGGATGTGGTAATAGGTGCATTGATGGGAGGCGAAGAATTTGGCTTTGGTTCCATCGCCATGATTGCCGAAGGTTGTATTATGGCGCGGATTTGCCACACCAACAACTGCCCTGTGGGTGTTGCTTCCCAAAAAGAAGAACTGCGGAAACGGTTCACAGGTATACCCGAACACGTAGTCAACTTCTTCTACTTTGTCGCTGAAGAAGTCCGGAGTCTGTTGGCGCGACTTGGCTACCGTTCTTTGTCAGAAATTGTGGGGCGTGCAGATTTGCTGAAATTGCGTGATGAGGTGAAACTCACCAAAACCCAATCCATCAATCTCAACTGCTTACTGAAGCTACCGGATAGCAAGCATAACCGTAACTGGTTGGTGCATGAAGAAGTTCATAGTAATGGTGCAGTTGTAGATGATCAGTTACTTGCTGATCCGGAGATTCAAGCGGCTATTAAAAATCAGTCTACTGTCACCAAAACATTGAAGATAGTCAACACCGATAGAACTGTGGGGGCGCGGTTAGCCGGTGCGATCGCCTCTCAGTACGGTGATAGCGGTTTTGCCGGACAAATTAACCTCAACTTCCACGGTAGCGTTGGTCAAAGTTTTGGCGCTTTCAACCTTCCCGGTATTATTCTCAGGCTGGAAGGAGAAGCCAACGACTACGTAGGTAAGGGGATGCACGGTGGTGAAATCATTATTAAACCACCTGCTGATGCCACATATAACCATGCAGAAAATGTGATAATTGGCAATACCTGTCTCTATGGTGCTACCGGTGGGGTGTTGTTTGCCAACGGTTTAGCAGGAGAACGCTTTGCTGTGCGGAACTCCAAAGCTGTCGCTGTCATTGAAGGTGCGGGTGATCATTGCTGTGAATATATGACTGGTGGTGTGATTGTTGTTCTCGGTAAAGTAGGACGCAACGTCGCCGCAGGGATGACTGGTGGACTCGCATACTTCCTAGATGAAGAAGGTTCCTTCCCAGATTTAGTCAATCGGGAAATCGTCAAAATTCAACGGGTAAGTACGGCAGCTGGTGAAAAACAATTGCAAGAATTAATTAGATTTCATAGCGATCGCACTGGTTCACCAAAAGCCAAAGCGATTCTACAAAACTGGTCAGAATTCTTGCCTAGGTTCTGGCAATTAGTACCACCTTCTGAGGCTGATAGTCCAGAAGCTAATGCTGAACAAAAACAACTAAGTACAGTTTAGTTCAAGAGATTGGGCAAGGAGTACAGACCTAGCAGTGCTAAGTTTATTCCCCTTGCCCTATTCCCAATAACCTGTGCCCAATTTCATGATCACTTCTTGTTTGCGATCAACTTTTGGTGTTTATCTTGCATTTCTAAAAGTTCTGAAACAGTGACAAAACTATAGCCCTGCTTCCGAAAGTTTTCAATAATAGTTGGTAAAGCCTGTACAGTCTGGGAACGATTACCACCACCATCATGCATTAAGACTATCCCACCAGGTTTTGCCTGCCGAAATACGTTATTTATCAGCTTGGGCACGCTAGGACGTGAGTAGTCTATAGAGTCAGACGACCACATCACAACTGCATACTTGCTATTTCTAGCATAAGCAGCGACTCCATTGTGCATCATCCCCCCTGGTGGTCGAAACAAACCCGTTTTCACACCCGTGGTTTTATAAATCAAATTTGTAGTGTTCTCAACTTCATAGGCTGCCGTTTGTGGATTCATCGCATGATACCAGTGATGCCAAGTATGGTTCCCAATGCCATGACCATCGGCAACTATCCGCTTCATTAAATCTGGATAATTCTTGACATTCTGTCCAACAACAAAAAATGTTCCCTTTACATCATTTTGTTTCAGGATATCCAAAACTTGCACAGTCGTTTGTGGCCAAGGGCCATCATCAAAGGTCAGGGCGATGACTTTTTGATCTTTAGCAAGTTTAGCATCAGCGATCGTAGCTCCTTGAAAGCGTGCTGGCACCGTAGAAGAAAGACCCTTCGTGCTAGCTTCTTGCTGCCAAGTTGTCAGCATTGCCGCTTTTAATCCCTCAAGACGTTGTTGAGTTCCTGTTTTGGCAGTTATGTAGTTTTTATTTATACTTTCTCTACTCTGTGCATCTGAAGCATTAGGCTTAAGAAGCATCATCAACCCAAGACTAAAACTACCAGTTATGGCGACTAGCGCAATTAATATTCCTTGCGGCCAAAAAAACGACTTATTGCTTTCCACTTCACAGCTCCTTCAAGGATCTAACCATCAGCCAGGGTGCTGACGGTAAGTTATAGCACATTTTTTCTATATACTTAGATACCTGGTTACCTTCTGGTAATCCTGAAAATATGTATCTTGATTAACAGAAGATCAGTAATTAGGCGTGTGGACATCTAGGCAAATCAGCAGGTTAACCTGTCTGCTTTGAACCAACCACTGCCTATAAAATATTTACTGTTGTTGAATTTCAGCCAATCTATCTATAACAACCCACTTAATAAGAGGTAGAGCTTGCAATACATATAGCTAACTCCAGCAGGCAAAATAATTGCTTCGGCAACTATTTATGATTAGTTAGACCTGAGATTTGCGAATTTTGGGTTCGTTTTCTACAGATGGGCTAATCAATTATTTGATTGAGGACGAAGTATCTAACCAAAGATATTAGCTAAAATCACCGATTTTATTTCCAATAGAGTTTATTGTAAGGCTTAGAGTCATTGCTTCCTTTTTAAGAAAAAGTTAAATTTTCCACTATTGACTGTTATCTCTATGTTAATTAGCTAGATAACTATCAACTGCATATAGTTTCCCACTGCTTGGGGGCAATGATTCGTTAGCCTAGATACTGTTTACTCAGTCGCCGCCACTAAAATTTTAGTGTTGAGAGAAAACCATTGCGTACTATTTTTAATATGAGCTTTGCTCAATAACAGATAGATTTTTTCAAGCTGAATATTAACCATTAATTAATACAGATCATTGTCATCTAAACATAGGAGTTTAATATATCTTTACCGTATATACGCTGAACTTTACAACAAATTTATATTTTAAGTATGACAATGTTAGTCATTAACTTACTTAAGTACTTTTTCTGATAAGCTAAAGCAATAATTTGTGTGCATATAATTACTGAAAATTAAGTATACAGGTAAGCATGTTGTTTTGCCCTGACAATAATCTGAAATTAGCAAGTTGTCATCCACTATACTTACTTAAGCGTTGCTTACTTGGGTGCTTACCACCTCGATACAAGATCAGTGTCAATTTAACCTATAACCTTGGGAAAACTTCGTTTCCAGACGCTATCAGCAAATGTAGACAAAACAGCTTTGATAGTGAAAATGTAGCTAGATTTTATTTTTGCCAGACTAATAACGTTACACCAATGACAATGAAGCCCAAGCCTAGTAAGCGGATTAGTGGAACTGGCTCCTTTAAGATTAAGCAACCTAGTAAAACTGAGAAAATATAACCTACAGACACAGCTGGTGCAGCAACGCTCAAGTTAACTCTAGTTAGCAGTAGGATATATGCTACAGCACCAAGAGCGTAACAAGTTAAACCTATTAAAAGTTCTGGTGTTGTCACGATGCTGAGAATGTGATTGATAATATTTCCTGCATTAACTTTGCCCAGCCTCATAGCACCTAGCTTCAGAAAAAACTGCCCTGCTACACTAATGAGAACTGACATCAGCAGTAAAACAAATTCTTGCAGTGTCACAGAGATTGCCTTTATATTTTATCAATGAATATGAATTGAGATTAATTATAACTTGCGCCTAATTTCACGAATAATCAAATTATATAGGCACTTCCTAATCAGGAATTAGTATTCACAAATCCTCCAGTTTCCTTTAAAGTGTAAATAGGACGCCCCTTGACTTCTTCATATATACGACCAATATATTCACCTAAAATTCCAATACAAATTAATTGCACAGAACCCATAAAAAACATAGCTAGTGTAATTAACGTAAATCCAATTAATGGGGTACTCGGTTCAAATAAACGCCAATAAAGAACTAGTAATATCATGAGTATCGCTACTCCTGCTGATAGCATTCCCATATAAGTTGCTAGCCTTAAAGGAACTTTTGAAAAGGAAACAATGCCATCCACAGCTAATGCCCACGACTTACCAAAAGTATACTTAACTGTACCAGCAAAACGAGGGTCTCGTTCAAAATGCACGGCTGTTTGACGGAAGCCTACCCAAGCGCGTAAACCACGAATGTAGCGGTTACGTTCTGGCATAGCGTTCAGAATATCCACTACTTGCCGATCCATCAAGCAGAAGTCTCCCGTATCAGCCGGGATATCTACATGGGCTAGAAGCTTGAGAATACGATAAAAGGCATAGGCTGTAAAGCGTTTGAGCCAGCTTTCTTTTCTACGAGATAAACGCTGGGCATAAACTACTTGGTAGCCTTGTTGCCATTTCTCAATCATCTGGAAAAGTAGTTCTGGGGGATCTTGCAAATCAGCATCCATCACAATGACGCTTTTGCCCTGAACAAAGTTCAACCCTGCTGTCACAGCAATTTGATGACCAAAGTTCCGTGCCAAACTGAGATAGCGCACCCGACTATCCTGATGATAGAGTTCGCGGATCATACTCAAAGAGCGATCGCGGCTACCATCATCAATTAAAATCAATTCAGCCTCGCCGTCTAACTGTTCCATGACATCAATGAGACGACGATATAGTTCTATAATATTTTCCTCTTCGTTATAAATAGGAATGACCAGAGAGTAGATGGGCTGATTCACTGTTATTGTTTAGTTGGTAGAAACCTATTAATTAAGCTTTTTTAGTTGACAAAATATGTGTAAGTATTACTTTTAATATTTAACTATACACTTTCTTGGTAGCATAACTATGCACTTACTTTCGGTAATATATTGCGGTATAAAATGTTATCAATAAGGAAGTTTTTGGTTAGAGACGCGATCGCTATATTTTCTCTTGTTAGTTTTTATGGTTTTCAACCTACACAAGCTGAACAAAAATTGACAGTAGTAGAAAAACTCAAGGCAGATATACCAGGATTAACAACTTTAAAAGTAATACTAAGTATTATAAAAATTTTACCAATAATTTACTGCTAAAACAAAGAATTATTTGGATTGTAAATATGCACCCATTCCCAGAAAAAGAATGGTTATTAGGCTTATCAATAGCATCTCTGATTTTGTTCCTCATATTCTTGGGTAATTCACCTCTACGAGACTGGGATGAAGGCACTTATGCTATTGTTGCCAGAGAAATTTACCGCACTGGTAACTGGCTTTATCCTACTCTTCAGGGAGAGCCTTTTTTGTTAAAACCACCTTTAATGCAATGGTTAATTGCATTGTGTTACCAACTAGGAGGAGTGCAAGAATTCGCTACCAGGTTTCCTGGTGCAGTATTAACGGCTTTGGGAGTTCCTTTACTTTATTTGGTGGGACGTTTAACCTTTAATCAAAGTTTACCAGCATTGTTTGGGTCTTTGGTTTACTTGACAATGTTGCCTGTGGTGCGTCACGGCAGACTGGCAATGTTAGATGGGATGACTATTTCTTTTTTTCTATTGTTGTTATTTTGTCTACTAAAAGCTCGTGATGATAAAAAATATGCTCTAGGCGCAGGTTTTTGTTTAGGGCTAATTACCTTGACTAAGGGTATGTTAGTGGTGGTACTTGGAGGAATAGCTGGTTTATTTCTGCTAGCAAATCGACAAATAGCTTTATTAAAAAATCTCTATCTATGGGTAGGAATGCTATTAGGTAATGCCCCAGCGATCGCTTGGTATGTGGCACAATGGCAACATTATGGTAATGCTTTCTTACAAGTGCATTTTCTGTCTCAAGCTTTTGATCGTCTGGGACAAGCTGTAGAAGGAAATAGTGGCCCACCTTGGTACTATTTAATTGAGTTACTTAAATACGGTTTTCCCTGGCTGTTGTTTTTGCCAGGAGGTTTTTATTTAGCTTGGAAAAAACGCCATACTACCTGGGGTTGTTTGGTTCTGATAGTCACAATAGTTTATTTAGTAACTATTTCTTTGATGCGAACAAAACTACCCTGGTATGTTATGCCTGTTTATCCATTTTTGGCATTAGCGGTTGGAGCGAAATTTAGTGTAGTTTGGCAAAGAAGCAAGTTTCATGAACCTCTGTGGGCGATATTCTTGGCGATAATTGCTACTGCTGGGTTGGGAGGTTGTGTTTACTTTGCTACGACAGATCCTCAGCCTGTTTTAATTGCCATGAGTATAGTTTTAGCAATCATTATGGGGATAGTAGCATGGTTGATTAAAAAGGGCGATCGCAATTTTATTCCAGTCTTATTTTCTGGTATGTATTTGGTTTTAGCCCTGTTAATGAGTTCTCAATCCTGGATTTGGGAATTAAATGAAGCTTTTCCCGTCAAACCAGTAGCTGTATTAATTCGCCAACGCGTACCAACAGGGACACAAATTTACACTTCTTTTGCCTATAGTCGCCCTAGTTTAGACTTTTACAGTGATTGTCAAGTAACTGCTGCAACTGTACCTGTTTTACAGCAAATGATATCTAACGAATCTTATTTGTTGCTGGATAAAGAAACCTTGCCAAAGTTAAATCTCAGCAATAGTAAAATTATGGGAGAAGCGGAAGGATTTACATTAGTTGCACCAGCAACATCATAAACCTGCATTAAAAATTTGTTGAGCAGTTAAATGTAACTCTGGAAAAGTAGGCGACTGAATAGGATCATCACTGCGAAATTTGCGAATTAAATACTCACCTTCCTCCAGGGAACAAAACAATATAGTAGATCATGATCACTATTACTACTTTATAAACAAATAAACATCATCCTGCTGATATTTTAATTGAAACTCTGACTGATTTTTTAAATGGTTGGCTAATTCTTGATAAGACTCTGAACTAGCAGCCCAGCCTGGGTAACGCAAATTGAGTAATATATAATGGAACTGATGCAACTGAGCTATTTCTAGAGGATTATTATATTTAAAACTAATTAACTGTCTATAGGTTAAATGTGGCGTAATGTTATCTGTAGTCAGCACGCTATCTTTAGTCTTAATTAGAGCGATCGCCTCTTTTGTAGCTTGCCAATTATCCCAATCTTTGAGATATCTTGAAGTAAAAAAACCAAATTTACCTAAAGCTAAAAATCCTACCAAAGACCACAGAATAATTAATCGTTGTTGTTGTATCCATGCTTTACCTGCTGCTAGGCTAGCAATTAGGGCTAGTGTGAGAAATGGAATGGCTGGTAAAGAGTAATGCAAAACCAGGTTTTTTTGTGAGGGATGATCAGCAAGTAAATTCATTGCCACACAAGGAATAGCACCTATTAGAGGTGTGATATATTTTGGTTTTAACCCCCAAATCACAGGTAATAATAAAAAAAACAAATACTCTAAATTTATCGGTGAAAAAACATTTTTAAAAATTATTTCTGGCTGTGACAGCAAAATTTGCCATGTTTCAGTAAATGAGTTTCCTAGATAGCTGTAGCGATACAGATGACGGTTGACTAAAGCTGCTTCATTACCAAAATATGGGATGATCATCCAGTTAGCGATCAAAAACCAAGCTGTTCCACTAATAATAGCGATCGCACCATATAAACGTCGTTTTTCAAAACATAGTAGCCAAACTCCCATAGCTACTACTGTCAAGGAAAGTACAGCTTTACATCCCAACACCAGCAGAATACTGACGCAAAACCAAATTATTTTTCTCGATCTCGCAGCCAAAACTGCTGTCATCAGTGCGGGGACAGCAATTATATCTGGGTGAAAATCACATAAATTGCTATTAAAGACAACTGGATACAGTAGATATACAACTACCATTGCTACAGCTTGACTTGTTCTTAAACCTGCTTGCAAAGCCAGCAAATATGTAGGTAAAGCAGCTAAAGCTAAAGCAATAGACTGTACTGCAAACAACCAATAAACACTGGGGTAAATTTTGTACAATAAAGCCAAGAAATATACAATCCAAGCAGCATGATCAGACAGAACATGAAAACCGAGTACCGAAGAAATTGGTAGTTGTCCCTGACTAATTAAGTAAACTCCTTGATCAAAGAATGCTAAATCTCCGGATGAGTTAAATAATTCATGTCTCAGGCTGCTAGAGATAAATAAAATTAAAGCACTAATACCAATCAGTACATTAATAGTGTTATGTCTTTGCAGTTTCTCTATGGCTTTGATACTACTGAACATACTAAAATTTAGTACTTCTATTAATAGAAAAATCTGGTTTTAACTGTGGATGAATCATGTCACATTTTCGCACGATAAACCATAGTGTAAAACCTAAAGGTATAGAAAATATTTGGATAAATACAGGTGTTCCCAAATAGCTAAAAAATGATGCCATTTGGATCACTACAGCTACCCAAGCATATCGAGGAAAGTAGAAGGCAAAGATAATAGAGAGAATATCAGCAGGGTAAAAATATCTCTCGTGCATTTTGGGCAGGATATATGGCATAAAAAAAACTGATAAAGTAGATAAATATATCAGTCTATCTTGAGTAATTTTGAGCTTACTTTTATATACAATGTATGCCAAAAACAATATGGCAAACACAGTTGCCATTAAACCTATAGGAACAACGATATTGTAGAAATTATTAGGAATCCATTGATAGAGATTAGGTGCGTTTTTAGCCAGTTCTTTATATTTATTAGCTTGATTGAAATATACTAACAGCAAATCTGACATTGGTCTGCCAGCAATCCAAGCGGGTAATATTGCCAATACATATACCAAAGGAACTATCGGCAAATAATACCATTTGATTTTTCTTTTCACGAAAAAAAACAATAGTAAAGGTGATAAAAACATCGCTTGTAGCTTAAACGAAAGCCCCACACCAAAACTGATTAATGCTGGAATTTGCTTGCGAATGGATAAAAAGTAAATACAGGCCACTATCCCCGTCGTATATATGACATCACATTGACCCCAGAGGGCACTATTATAAATGACGGTAGGACTTAATATAATTGCCAAAAATGCCAAGATTGGTTTACTACCCTCTGGATATTTGATGCGGACAATTTTGTAAACTAAAAAGGCACAAAGAAAATCTACAGCCATAGCAAAAAGCTTGATTCCCAGTATTTTGGGTAATCCAGAAAGCAGGGTAGTTGCAATCAAAATCCAGTAGAGATAGGGGGGGGTATAGTCAGCAAAACTATGTTTTAAAGCACTAAAACCGCCATGAGAAGCGATGAAATCGTACCAGGGATCTAAAAAATATTTGTAATCTACTGATTTGTTTGGGACACAAATCCATCTAATTAGTACGGCGAATATAATGCCTGTAACTAAATATTTTGTAACTGGGTGTTGAAGTGAGCGTAATAGCCTATGATACTTATTTTCTAGTGATTCCAATGTTCTCTTGTCTGAAGTTTTTGTCATAAATATTATCTGTTATCTAGAAATGATGAAATATTTTCTTGCAAATGTTTTGTATGTAAATCATTTAAACCTAGATTCTTTAAACTTCTGATAAAAATCTCAAGAATAAGCAATGAACTTTTAATAAAAATAATCGCACCCTGGTTGCTCACAGGGTAAATTAATGGAAACTACTTCAGCAGTAAACATATTGACTGCAAATAACCACTAGTACCGCAAGGCAGAATTCAAAATTCAAAATGAATACAGTGTAAGGTTTTCAGAAATTTTGAATGGTATCTCTATTTACGCCATGCTGTACTAGATACTACAATAAAGATTCAGTTTTTTGTGTTATCTGATAGAAAGTTACCATGAGGTATCTTATCAGATAAGTATGGTAATTAGAGTATACGGATAGACAAGAGGATAATAAAAAATTAGGAGTGAGTAGTTAGTAATCCCTAAGCACACACTCCCATCTCTGAAATTTCAACTCTTGATTTCTAACCTACCCAAAGTTCTTGAGCAAAACCCACGGATAGCTTGGCTAGTAACGTTATAAACAAACCCAACATCAAATATCCTTGGCGAGGATAACGAGATAGCAATACACCCAAGGCTACGCACAGGGAAACAATTCCATAAGCTAAACGACTTAAGGAAATTGTTCCTCCAGAGGCCAGTAGCAAACCTAGACCACAAAAGCCATAGATTACAGTGACTGGTGTGAGTTCCCGGCGTAAGCGCCACAAGAGATAGCCACCACCCACGACCATTAAAGTATTGAGTAAGTTATTGATTAATCGTTCATCCGCCAAAATCAACAAAAACCCGACGCCGACGTAAAAGCCATAAACCACTTTGATAGAACTCAAATGTTTACGGAAGTACCATAATACACAAGCAAGACCAACTACGATCGCAAACAGCAAGGGATGCCAAGGATCTTGAATCCCGCTATCAGGAGATAAAATCCAACCATATCGCCAATTCTTTGCACCCAAAGGAATTTGCAACAGCATATTTAACCAACCTTGCCAATCAAACCCTAAAGATGGTCGCCAGCCGCGTTGTGCATGGATAAATGCTAAGGGATGACCAAAATGAATGGCGCAATAAAGACTGAATAACAGGATGCCGATCGCACTAGTCAAAGACGCAAGATATGCAATAGGTGGTCTATGTTGTTTCCAAGCAGCGATCGCTAATGCTGGGATCAACACTATGCCTGTAGGACGAGTCGCTGTAGCCATTGCACCCCAAAGGGCAGTCCAGCCATATTGCTGTTGATCGAAAGTACGCAAGGCGGCTGTACTCAAAAACAAATACAGCCCTTCTGTATAAATTACCCCCGTAAATAAAGACATGGGACACAAAGCGGTCACTACGATAGTCCACTGTGCAGCATTGATCCCACAATGTTCTTTGACCCAAAAATACAAACAATAAAGCGCCGCGAAAAACGCTACGTTGTTGATCAGGATACCAGCCACTTCAAACGGTAAGCCTAGGCGCATCAAAACCCAGATACTTAGGGGAAATAAGGGAAAGAAGGCCAGATTATGCTGCTTGCCGTCATCGACGAATTCATACCCAGAAGTAGCGATCGATCTGTAATGGACACTATCCCAAGCATGGAAAACTTCCCAAATAAAATTGTGTGGATTTCCTGGTATTGGTGCCGACAGATGTGGCGCAATCAGCAACATGGTAGTCCAGATAAATATTCGGCTGAGAAACCAGATTGTTGCAGGGAATATGAACTCATTTGTCCATAAGATTTTTGTGATAACTATCTGAACTTTAGCCATAAGTTTGAGTTTTTAACCGACTCCTTAGTGCATCCTCTTACTTATGGCTGGAAATTTTTTATTAGTATGTAACATCCGACACCTCACACTCTGCTGCCAAACTTGGTAATTAACTAAAAAAATCACTACTAAACTTCTTAGCACTATTTATTCAGTAATTACCACTCAATCAATATTCCTCAAATTCTAAGCAATATTGATTATAACTATAGTATTTATATACACATTTTTTTGTTGAGTCAAATAAAAAGAAGCTTTGTTATTTGTTATTTGCTACAAACGTTGCACTGCAACGTCTGTAAATTATTAGTCTGTTCCCTATTCCCTGTCTTCCCATCACCCTCAGCGAAGAAATTAAATATTTTCAAGTTAATTTAAAGCGTCCGTAGCAATTTATAGTGGGAGTTGTCTGTACATCCTTAAGCAATTGTGAAAGCGATTACTCTTGTTGGTTCTACTGGTTCTATCGGTACTCAGACTCTAGATATTGTCGCTCAGTACCCAAATCAGTTTCGGATTGTGGGATTGGCCGCTGGAAGTAATGTAGAACTTTTAGCTGCTCAGATTCGGCAGTTCCGACCGAGTATAGCAGCGATTTGGTCAGAAGAAAAATTGCCAGCATTGCAAGCTGCTATTAAAGACCTTGATCTTCAACCAATTCTACTAGCTGGCGAAGCCGGAGTGATCGAAGTCGCTCGCTATGGCGACGCCCAAACGGTTGTGACTGGTATTGTTGGTTGCGCTGGTTTGTTACCCACCATCGCCGCTATTGAAGCTGGTAAAGATATCGCTCTAGCAAACAAAGAAACCTTGATTGCTGGTGCCCCTGTTGTGCTACCACTTATTGAAAAATATGGCGTAAAAATACTACCAGCCGACTCAGAACACTCGGCAATATTTCAGTGCCTCCAAGGTGTTCCCAAAGGTGGCTTGCGGAAGATTTTGCTCACCGCCTCTGGTGGGGCTTTCCGGGATTGGGATGTGGAAAAGTTAGCAGAAGTGACTGTTGCTGATGCCTTGAAGCACCCTAATTGGTCAATGGGACGTAAAATCACCGTAGACTCGGCTACTTTGATGAATAAGGGACTGGAAGTGATTGAGGCTCATTTCCTGTTTGGTTTGGATTACGAAAATATCGAGATTGTCATCCATCCCCAAAGTATTATTCACTCCCTGATTGAGCTACAAGATACCTCGGTTTTAGCCCAACTTGGCTGGCCCGATATGCGCTTGCCCCTACTGTATGCCCTATCTTGGCCCGATCGCATCTACACTGACTGGGAACGACTAGATTTAGTCAAAGCTGGCAATTTAACTTTCCGGGAACCAGATCATCAGAAGTATCCTTGTATGCAATTGGCCTATGCAGCAGGTAAAGCTGGTGGTTCTATGCCAGCAGTCTTAAATGCTGCTAATGAGCAAGTTGTGGCATTATTTTTAGCAGAAAAAATTCACTTTTTAGATATTCCCCGTTGTATCGAATGGGTATGCGATCGCCATCAAGATGATAACCGGACAAATCCTACTCTAAATGACATTTTGAATGCAGATAAATGGGCACGACAAGAAGTCTTAATCGCAACTGAGACCCTAGAACATTCCCCGCAGATCATTTCTCTGCGCTAGCTACTTGTTAACAGGACATTGATGAGGATGGTAAGCCAAGCAAGCCACCCTCAAAATTGTCATGTCTAAATTTATTGATAAATTTTAAATATATTTACCAAAAAGATAAAAATATTTTCTATAATTTTGTGCAAAGCCTTTCTTTTGAATTTTTAATTCCCCAAAGAGGCTGAGTTTTTCTCAATTATTTACCCCTGCAACGAGAGCTATTTTAAGTAGTCAAAATTTATGATTGTTACCCTGATTTTAGCCTGGATAGTATTCGCCATCTTATGGAAAGTTCTAAAAACAACCTTTAAAACAGCACTAACTATAGCCATGATCCTGGTCTTATTACAGGTAGCTTTTGGCATTACTCCTCAAGACATCTGGGAACAAATACTTCAGTTACCTAAAATACTGTCGCAAATACGTGGCGGTAAATGATAGTAATTTCTCAAGGGTTAAGAGCCAAGGTTTTTGGACTTTTGACCCTTGACCCTTGACTGTTCTACCAGAAAATATCTGTGCCAGTTGTGTAAATCCTGTGTTAGTTAAACCTGCCCTGACATATTCCCCAGTTAGTTATTATGTAATGTTGAAACCCGTGCCAAGGCATCCTTAACACTTGGAGGTAACTGACGCATGATATTACCTCTTTCGCGGTCTAATGCCACTAAAGTCGCCTTGGCAGTGACGTATAATTGTTCCCCATCGCTTGAGGCGATCGCATAATCCCAATTGATGCGAACACCAGTTACATCAGCCATCCGCGTTTTTACTACTGCTGCCATACCTAATTGAAGTGGAAGGTGATAGCGCACTGAAAGTTCTACAACTGGTAAGTCACAGCCCATAGCAGCCAAATCACCATAATTGATGCCAATTGAGCGTAAGCACTCATTCCGCGCTTCCTCCATCCAAGCTATGTAGGAACCATGCCAAACCACACCACCATAGTCGGTATGGTGGGGTTGGACTCTCACAGGATATGCAAACCAATTCTCAAATTCACGTTGAGAGGATCTGTCTAGGGCATTGATTGGTAGTGTTGGTTGACTGGGTTTTCCTTCAGACATCTTCAACTTTCTGCACAGCTATGATTTTTCTAAGCAGTCATAATTTTTACATTACGCATCTTTCATCGACAATCTTCTTCATAGGCGATCGCTGGCTACAGATCCTCGATATTATCATAGATGGTAATTACCTTGTTTATCATCTACTGCTTATAGTTTTCTGACTGGATTACACAACACTCTCTAATCCAAAATCCGAAATGGTATTAACTTCCCGTAATCACCATTTCACCTACGGGCATAGGCAGTGCTCGGTCTGGTTCAATCGTGACCACAACTTCTGTCGTCCCACCCCACTTATCTAGTGGCAGTTCCAAAAATACTTCACCTCGATTGTTTGGTAGAAAATCTCCACAAGATATTTTCTGCCCATTTTCAAATGCCCACAAACGATACACTTTACCCTTTGGCAATGGAGCAACATCCTGTAAGACCAGCATAGCAGCACCTTTTGTGGGAACCATCACCAGACTTCCAGAAGACTGCAACTTTGGACTTGTGCCTCTCAAGGTCAGGAAGCGATTGTTGGGTTGCCGTAGCAGGTTCAGAGCTTTCTGGTAGCGAGATAGCTGCTGACGGGTTGTTGCTAACTCAGTTCGACGAAGGCGATCAAGCATTGCCTGAGCAGTTGTCAACTGTTGATGCAGGCGTTGATTTTCCAGTTGAGTGATTACCAATTTTTGATGCAGTTGATAAGTTGCAATTCCTAAACCTGCAATGATTACTGCTGCAATCGCTCCTCCCCATTTCCAGAAGTGTAGCTTAACTGGACTTTGCGGCTTTGTGAGAGGATTGAGCACAGCAGAGCTTTCTGCCTCAGCAGCTTGCAGAATTCGGGTTTCTAATTGCTCAGATAGGGAGGTTATCGGCAGGGACAACGGTAGCAGTGCCAGAGTTGTCTGTAGCTGGTGCAGGTCAGTCAGCAGGGCTGGGTTGCTTTCTAGAAGCTGTTTCATCTGGGCAGTTTCTTCGGGAGTCAGGTTGCCCAGAACGTACCCTGCGAGCAGGCTTTCTAATTGTTCAGAATGTTCAAGGGGTTCCATTGTTACTCCACCCAGTCTTTCAAAAATTGTCTTAGTTTTAAGAGTCCCTGGCGCGATCGCGTTTTTACAGTTCCTAGCGGGATGTTTAATTGTTCGGTAATTTGTGATTGACTCAGCCCCTCATAGTAAGCCATTTCCAATACTTGCCGCTGAGTGTCTGTCAACTGTTGCAAAGCTTCCGAAACATGATCAGAGAGTTCTTCCAGAGAGGCTTTTTCCAGGGGCAGATTAGGCGTGTTGGGCATTTGATGCTGTTGCCACCGTTGCAAGAGTTTTTGTTTTGATTTCACCTGATTTAGGCGATTGATTGCTCGTGATCGCGTCATCGTCAGCAGAAACACCAGCACCGAACCACGAGACGGATCATAGGCTCCTTTGCGCCAAAAGCTGAGAAATACTTCTTGGGTCAAGTCTTCGGCTTCATGAGTATTGCCTAACATCCGCAGTGCCAGACGGAAAACTCCTTCCCCATGGCGACGATAAAGCACTTTCAAAGCAGCTAAATCGCCGATTTTCATTGCCTGAACGATCGTTACATCGTCATGATCAGCAAATGACATGTTATACCAATCCGCGTTCTGATATGTAATTAAGATTTTGGTAGGGGTGGGGTTTCCCCACCCTTGCATGAGATTCAATGTTACGTTTTAGATTGCAGTTTGGTATTAGAAGAACCAACGAATTCCATTGACCACATAGTATACCCCTGCTAAAATCAACACCACACTCCCCAGACCCATCACTCGATCAGAATGCTGGAGCAACACCCGACTTTGCTTCACTAGCCCAGTAAACAAGCTGGCGAAAAAGATAATCCCTGTGTATCCCAGTGCATAACTCACCATCGTTAGCACACTAAGAAGCTGAGAACCACTGGCAGCAGCAGCAGCTAACACTGCAAACAATATGGGACTGGCACAGGGTGAACTGACCAAAGCAAACGTCATTCCCACACCGTAGGAACCTGAGATGGGTAGGGATATTTGCGTTTGGGGCAACGGCAAATGAATCAATCCAGCAAAGCTCAATCCCATCAGTAGAATGATCGCACCAATGATTAAATGCACCACCCCTTTAAAGTCCACAATGATGGTGGTCGCAAAGGAGGAAAGTAGCCCAAACAGGCTCAAGACTGTCACGGTTCCCAGGACAAACCAACCCGCTTTGAAGAACGCATCCCCACGAGAAGTTAGACCGAGCGTCCCAATGTAGCTGAGATTCACAGGCAGTAGCGCCAAAATGCAGGGAGAGAAGCTGGCAAGCAACCCTCCTAGGAACGCCAACGTCAAGAGAATGAAGGGATTGCTAGTGTCTTGCTGATCAAACCACTGCTGATAAGCATTTTCAATCACTGAAATGAAATGGTCAATGCCAGTGGAAAGTGCTGTAAACTGGCTAGCTATCACAATCAGCAGCACACTTCCAGTAAACAAAAATCCAGGCAGGAACCATTTGGGCGATCGCCTCTGAGGGGGGATGGATAGATCAGAGTTTTTGTGCATGAAGTTTATTCATTCTGAAATTTATTGCTTCGACATTTGGGCGATCGCGGTATCCAGCACGGACATATAGTCTCCTTGATTGGGATTGTTGCGGAACTGCTTCAACACTTTGCCTGTCGCCGGATCAATGATCGCAACCATCGACGTTTGGGTTTTGTTTGCCATCAAAAACTCGCTCAGTCCCAGTTGTTTGGCTTTTGCCTGTGCCATTTGGGTTGTTTTGCGATCGCTGACATCAAACACAATAAAGTTTGCTTGATCCTGATACTGTTGCTTCAGGCTAGATAGCGTAGGTGCGATATTTTTGCATCCTGGACACCAACTAGCATAAATATCAACCACAACCGGTTTCCCTTGCAGTTGTTGAGCCAAAGGCTTCGCCATTGCTTTAGCAATTTGGACGGGTTGAGGCGTGCTCGATTCTGACTTAGCATTTACTAACCCTGTTTGCATGAATGTAGCAACTAGACTACCTGCGGTTAGACTCAGGAGCAAGAATGATTGAGACAGACGCTTCATTGTTGACCTCATCAATTAGGGTTTATCTGATATACAGCACCAGAACTAAATCGGATTTAAAGCATCTTGCTCGTAATTTACAAGCAAGATGCCAATTCAAAATCCACGTTCAGGTGAGCTTATGCAAGTGACCTGACCCAGTATTAGGCAAAGACCAATTCAGTAATGCTGGCAGCACTGACATTTCTTAGCAAGGCCAGTTCATCGCTGCCAAAACTGATAATCGTATTCCGTCCAACTCCAGTAATGCTCAAATCCCTAAAGCTTAAGCCTTCGGATAGGCTTAAACGATCGCCGCTGCCCAGGCTAAAGTCCGTAATGTTGTCAAATCCTACACCTGTACTTAGAACAAATAGATCACTACCTGCGCCGCCCGTGAGTCGATTGAATCCTTCGCCACCAATCAGGCGATCGTTGCCTTCACCACCGAGCAGGCGATCGTTCCCCTCATTGCCATATAGAAAATCATTGCCTCTGCCCCCTGCGAGCAAGTCGTCACCCAAGCCCCCAACTAGCTTATCGTTGCCGAGTCTGCCGTAGAGGCGATCGTTGCCGTCATTGCCGTTGATCAAATCGTCGCGATCAGTTCCGGTCAGATTGTTGTTGCCATCATCTCCATTAATCGTATTGAAAATGCGGAAGCGAGCAACCTGATAATTGGGCGCGGTAAAGTCAGCATTAGCAAATCGAGGTGTGCTGAGAATGGAACCACCTGGAATAAACCCAGTTGCTAACTGAACGACACCATTTTCGGTAACACCTGTGTTTGGGGTTTGCTGACCAAAGAAAGCAGTATTTGCCGGCACTTCATCATTCACTTCGCTGCCAGCGTCCAGCACTTGACTACCCAGAACAGTGAAGTCGGCTCCTAAAAAGTTGCCCTGGTCATCAAATATTTGGTGTGCCCGCTCATTCCCATTCGCGATGAAGAAATCATTGCTGGGGATAATCATCGAGGCATAACTGAAGAAGCGACTCGTGGGATCGCTGCCATCCAGCTTAACCGTAAAGCTTGCCGTTTCGCCGGAGTCTATTGGTCCTGGTGTACCTGCTGTACCCAGAACTACGCCCTGTACTGTACCAAACCCTGCCAGGTTAAACTCACGGTTGATTAAATTAACTGCGCCATCTTCTGCAACACTCTCCAATCCCGGGGAAGTAGGGCGGCCGCGATCATAGGTGTCAAAGATGCCATTGTGAAATCCAAACCAAACCGGGGTCAGCAGCGTACTATTAGTAGGTGCTAAATTTTCGATTTCGATCGTGATTTGAGTTTGCATGGTTCTTGCGAATCGTTGGTTATCGACAGAAAACTCATCCTGAGAGCAGGCAGTCCCTGCGACTTTACAGTTGGAGCGCGACCAACTGTAAAACTCGCTGCCTGTTTCAAGACTCATCTGATATACAACGCTGAACCCAAATCGGATTGCTTGGAGTTGATTTTATTGATCGAGTTCTCCCACCCCTATTCCCGCCCCAAAACGGGTTTGTCAATGTAGCTAACCGACAGTTAGTTTTTCCTAGGTTGCCATTTGCAGCCTGGGAAGTGGAAGCTGTAGCAGCTATTACTTCTTTATATACTGTGGATGATAGCGGTACTCAAGCATGAATAAGTGCTTTTTACGCCTTGCCAACTTCAGGTAATTTGACTAAAGTTGCAGCCTTATGACAAGCTCAAATTGCACTGATTACTGGAAACTTGCAGCTAAAAAGTAAAAATATATCGGTGACTGTAAATAGTAGCTTCGATCATCCCTACTATTGAGTACCTTTGATTTTAATTGGAAACGGGTTGTAATGACTACCAGCTAAATATCCAGCAATTATCTCATTGCCGAAAACGGGAATTAAACACAGGACGAACAAGTTCCCAGGAAAATGCCAAATCTATAAAGTTCTTTTTTTGAGAGCGAGAGTCACATACATTGACAGATCCCAAACTCAATTCTGAGATGTACCTTCCAATTTACGCTGAAATATAATTTACAGCCCAATAGTCTGCCAATCACTTCACAGTAGGTGATAGTAAATATTAATGGATGATCGGCAACCATCTCAGAATTACTAATGCTTTTGGACATAAATCCTTAGAACTTTTTAGCTAGGGCTTTATTAGCTGTAGAAGTTGTTGCAGGCTGTTTGACAATATTGGCCAATTCCTGTAACTGATTAATTGCCTCTGCACCTTCTAATTTCATTAATTCGCGGTCATCCCGCATTTCTGTCCAAGTAATTCCATAATCGGACACCAAAAACCGAATCAGGTGGTTGTCTCCCAAGCTCACCATAAATGAAGCACTGTTCATCTGGTCGCCACAAGTATAACAAGACGCAGGGTATCCGCGTCGCTCTAGTACGATCGCCAATGCTTGTAGGTTCATTACCAAATCTTGGACAAATTGTCGGTGTTGATGCGCTAGTCTTAGAAACACGTTTTTCCTCCAGACACCACAGTCATTTGAGTTTCTTTTATATTTTCTTTAGATTTTCTCATCTACTGGTATTGTAAACTATCCATTACAATTGCCAGACACTTACGAAGTTGTTTAGTAACTACCTTGCTTAGGGTAGTAGATAACGGTTCCACATACCGTATCAAACTATTCAGTTTGTGAAATCAGAATATCAGACAGAACAGTCAAGATTAAGATTATCTTTACACTTCTCTGCCATGATGGGTGCTTGTGAGACTAATCCGACTTAAGAGTAACTTAAATTTGGCATCCGTCAACTACATAAAAGATACATATTGCATTTTTATCGCTTATATGCCACCTAAGCTACTAATCCCAGAGAGTTAGTATAGCTCCAATATTGGGTAGACTAAGTCTATTTCTGTTAGGTTAAGTGAGCTTTTGTAGTTGACCATGCCTGGTTTCGGCTTGAAGTTAGGGACGGGTGATTAAGTAAAAAGTTCCTGATTATACAAAGTATTACTTAACGCCCAGGAAAAAATCTAAACCCAAAATCTATAGAATCCATACTGAGAATAACTAAACTCAGGATGGCTATGTTGCCATTTAGGCAGTATTTTCGCACTTCCTAAGATGATGGCGAAATCGTTACATAGGCTACTGAAAGTCTGATGGAGATCATGGTTAACAGTTACCTAGAATACAAAAAAGCTGATTGATACATCCGAACCTAGCTATGCTCAAGACTGAGCATGAGGTTAGGGAACTCATAAAAGTCAGGACTTACGCAACTCTCACACCTATCTTCTGCCATAGGAGTCAAGACAATACGGTTCGGTTAAGAGCCGTGAAATAAATTTCCGGAACCGAAGTTTAAACCCATAAAGATGGGTTAAAAAACTCCCCAGTAAGCTTTTAGCTTACTTTAGCTATTAGCCCAAAATTTATTTTAGGGCGGGATTTCGGGCTTAACCGAATCGTATTGGGAGTCAAGAGCGGAGCGTCTCCGGTCAAGGATCTAAAATTCAGGTTTTTTGGACTCTTGACCTTGACAAGGTCAACGAAAAAAAATATGACACTTGCGTAAGTCCTAAAAGTAAATGATCCGGGAAGCACCAAAGCCTGGCGATTAGAAATCGCGGCTATACAAACTAAGTCTGCCTCCGCAGACTCACGGAAAAATAAGGGTTTTCAACCGGCGTTGGCGGGTTTGGCCTGTGTAGCCGTGACTTCCAGTCGCCTAGTGCAAGATATGAGCCTACCCAGATGGGTGTGTTTTTAATTGGAAGTTCCTTAAATATTAGGTGTATTAATCATCTGATAGCCAGAGGAGTTGATCTTGTGAAAGTCTTGCTGCTCAATAATATTTGAGGACTGTAATTTTTTTACTCTACCGAGAGTTATAGGTATGAGTTGCGAACAACCGTAAAAACTGATGATTTATATGGGTTCCAATTACTTAGACCAATCTGTCCAACTGCTGATTAAATTTATTGATATCACTAATAAGTTAGGAAAGTAGCATCTAAGTAAGTCGGGGCAAATATTTCCAGCTATATTCAGAAGTCTAGATTTTTATCAGCTAGATTTATGTCCCCAACTTCTTGAGGTGGATTTAGGCAGTAATTTTTACTTGAGTAAGTGCCATTCCACCTTACTACCAAGCAAAAAAATACCATACACATCTCCAAAACTATCCTATGGAGAAGTCTTGCAGATCTATGCTACTACTTGCCACCAACCGAAAGCAGGGCCGATAAAACGGATGGTCAGCCACGCCACAACCATAGCACCGATACCTATCCAGGCACCGCGAGTTGTCCAGCTAACGAATAATTCTGCTTGGTTTTTGGTGATGGGAACCCACGGTAAGATGCGAGTATCTTGACCGTACTGTTCTCCGAGAGATGTTTTACGACGCTTTGCTTCACCCATAATCAGCAATTTTAAAATCAACTTAGGTTATGAATCTAGATTGGTAGGCATCTTGGCGAAACCAGAGAGGCAATGTCATGTATACTCTGACGACAAACCGGATGTGCGACAGCTGATGAAACAGGAAATTTCTCGAACAAACAGATGATAGCGCTTGCTATGAACCGAATCGCACTCCTGTTGACAAAATGTAAAGAGTCAACCCCTTCTCCTACGGAGACGCTGACGCGAACGGGGAATTCAAAATTCGTCTTTAAAAGTTTCCTACAGAGGGAAACCCGCCTACAGAATTTTTCGCAAAATTCAAAATTACAATCTCCATAAATAAATTTATTTGTACTCAAAACCTCTGCTTCCAGGGAGGAATTGTTATTTTTTAGAACCTTTTGCCTCCTGCCTTTCCTTGGCGACTAAGCAGAATCTTCTTCGTTGGAGTGAGAGAACAAACTGGGATCAAGATAGTTAATGCGTGCGAGGGGACTAAGAGCCGAGAGAATTTGAGCGCCATAGCTACGGTTAACTACGCGACCATCAAGTAAAGCTACAATCCCTTGACTTTCTCGCACAGGAGCGATCGCCCGTTGTAGTTCATTTAAAGCCGCCGGTAGTAAGTATAAACGGAACCAATCTTGATGCGATCGCTTATAGTGAGCCACTCTCCCAGCTACTAAGGGGCTTTCTAAGGATGGTAGGGGCAAGGTGGCAATAATTAACAACTGGGGTGCAGGCAAGACACCTTGATGTTCTCGCCAAAATTCCCAACCACTAATTAAAATCCCATTTTCGTCCAAACAAGTTTTTTCTACCTGTACTCGTGAACCGAACTCAGCCGCTAAAACTGCGCCCACTTGCGCCTTGAGTGGTACATCCCCCACCAAGATCACAGTTAAGCCTGGTGCTGTAGCACTTAAACAAAGCAATGTCCGGACTTTGTGAATAAATGCCGCTTGAAATTCCGGCGTATTGGGTAAAGGCAACTTATAGGGTAAATATAGTTGAATCGCTTCTCCTTGATTATCAGATGAGAACTTCAAGCAAGTCACATCCTCCAAACCTAGGCGTTGGCGGAATAAAGGCGCCTCTGTTTCTGGTTCTAAAGCACTACCAATCAACACCACAGGCTGCCGTTGCCAAATCGGCATGAGTCTTTTGCCTAACTCAATGGGGGCGCAGTGTAAAGAAAATAAACCTTGACGACGGGCAATAGTTGCCCAGAGGAGGTGAGGTGAGGAGACGGCGAGAGAAGAGTTTTCGTGACTATTTGAAAATTGTTGCCAAAAGTATTGCCAACTATCTGGGAGGTCAACTTGTTCTAAAGCCAGATAGAGACGATGTAAAATTTCTAATTCAGGCTGGGTGATCAGATAGCACTCATAAGGATTAGCCGGGTGTTGGAAGAGTTCATGTGTTAATTGTGCCCGTGCAGAACGAATAGAATCAGCTTGTTGGGGACAAGCTAGCATGAGTTGTTCCCAGTCATCGGGTTGAATATTTTGGGTCAGTTGCTGACGTACCCAATCTTCTAGATCATCTACTCCATCAATAATTGTGGGTATACTTGGAGGAAAAAACTCCCTGGTATCTAGTTGCACTTTTAACCAAGCTTCCGGGGAAATAAGTAAGAGTCCTTGGAACTCAGCACCAGGCCAAGCGTCACCTGTTCTGATGGGCTTTGTGGCTTGTAGCCACTGTTGTAGTCGAGGAATTTCCACTTTTAGTAAGCGTTGCTGCACCGCTTCAGGGGCAACAATAATTACAGGGCCATGCCACATCAATGCTGATGCCACAAAACTAGTGCGATATCGCCCTTGATAGCCACAAACTGCCCCTACTTGAATCAGGGCACTACGTCCTACGCGCAAGGCCCGTGCTACCAACCGTGCCATCGTCAAATGATGGTGCCAGGAAGGAAAACCTGCCTGCGATCGCAGGAAGTTATGTAATGACAAATGAACTTCTGCCTCTATCACACGCTTTTAATCCCATACAAAGTGACTTTTACAAACAAAGCCCCATTTCTATTATCTTGTCATTAGTAATTTGTCATTTGTCCTTTGTAGTTGCCAATGACTAATGACGAACGACCAATGACTACTAACCAATCACCCTGAATTATGCCAATCTACACAGGAATTTCCAGCGAAGCCTTCAGACATCCACTGGATCGCCAAGCCGAGCAAGCTTTACGAAATTTACCGGGATTTGATTTAGTTGCTCGCAAATTTGTGGAATTTATCTACGAACGCCCTCAGTTAATCTATCTAATGGGCAACACCATCCAAGTCGGGCCGCGACAATATTCCACTATTTACCAGATGTTTCGGGAATGTGTGCGGGATTTGGATATTTACCCAGAACCTACACTGTTTGTTTCACAAAATCCACAAGCAAATAGCTATGCACTAGGTCAAGAGAATCCTTACATAGTAATAAATACAGGGATACTAGACTTACTGGATGAAGTCGAAATTCGGGCGGTGCTAGCCCATGAACTGGGGCATATTAAATGTGGTCATACTATTTTAATTCAAATGGCGATGTGGGCAATGAGTGCTGCTTCCGCCCTTGGTGAATTGACCTTTGGTATTGGTAATTTTGTGACTCAAGCTTTGATCTATGCTTTTTTTGAATGGCGACGCAAAGCTGAGTTATCAGCAGATCGGGCTGCCCTATTAGTCATAGATGAATTAAATCCAGTGATGTCATCGATGATGAAAGTATCTGGTGGTAGTATCAAATATGCCAACGAATGTAGTTTGCAGGAATTCATCCGTCAGTCAGAAAGTTATCAAGCTTTGGATGCAGATGGACTGAATCAAGTATATAAATTTTTGCTATACAACGGCTCTCCAGAACAGATGTTGAGCCATCCTTTTGCCGTTGAACGCATACACTATCTACGAGAGTGGGCAGTATCAGAAGAATACCAGCAAATTCGCCGAGGTAACTATCAGCGATGCCGATGGCAGGCTACGCCAACGCCTGCTTCCGGAGCAGTAAATGTTGCTGCCCAAGCATCCGAGAATGATGCTGAAAATTTGCGCCGTCAAATTGAAGAATTACAACGAGAAATTAACAAAATGAAAAGGTCTGAGTAAATCAGAACTACCTCACCCTGCATGTAGGGTGGGGAATTTTTTATGGTATGGACTAAACCCATCAGGGATTTTGAGTTGTTTACAGCAAGCATTCCCAGGTGGCAAAGCTAGGGCAAGATAAAACTGACGCTCCAGGACATAAATTATTGTCTGGGTGACTTCAGCCCCGATAATACTTGAGGTGGGCTACTGACTCCTTAGTAAGCACATCGTTAGAGAAACATCACCTTGTGGATGGCGAAAATCCCAAATTGCTTGATTGTATCTCTACTTCTAATCTGATTCAGGAACTGCTCAAGATGTCAAGTAAATTTACAAAACGACTATCTACATTAGCTACTATTCTTGCCCTTGTCTTTTTCATACCTGGAATAGCCCTAGCCGCAACAACTCCCATCCACACTACCCAAACCATCATTCTTGCCCAAGCTACCATCCCAGACCCCAGTGTTGACCTGACTCCCCTACAGCGTCAAGAACTCCAGGCTGTACGTCAACGCAGAAATCGGGAAATTGTCGCTATCCTAGACTCATCCCAACGTGCCAAACTGGCTCACAATCTGCGACATGGTGATGACCTCAATCAAGCCCTCAGAACACTGAATTTAAGACCAGAACAGCAGGATTTTGTCAAAGCAATTATGCAGTTGACTAACTTAAAGTTAAGAGCTATTTCCACCAGGCATTTACTACCAGTAGGGCAAAAGTAAAAGGTTCAATGGTACTGCGAAATTTTGAGTAGAAGCGATCGCTTTAATGATGACAGGCTTTGTCCCAGAAAATTTTATACCCTGATCTCAAAATAAATTCTTTGGCGATCGCATCTACATTAATTTTTTTGACAAGATTGCAGTTAATCACCCGATTGGAGCGCAGCATCTATAATTAATCTTGCCCTCTTTAGTTCGTGATCATGGCGGAAGAAGATATCCGTGCCGCTAGGCTGGAAAAAGTAGAACAAATCAAACAGCTAGGTTTTAATCCATATGCCTATCGTTGGGAATCTACCCATCAAGCAGCACAACTACAAGAAAAATTTGCTGATTTACCCAGTGGCGAAGAAGTTGAATTAGAAGTTGCGATCGCCGGACGCATTATGGCGCGCCGCGTCTTTGGTAAACTGGCTTTCTTCACTTTGCAAGATGAAACAGGCACAATTCAGATTTATTTAGAGAAAAATCGCATCCAGGAAGGCATGGCAGATATTGATGCTGAAGCCTTCAACCATATTAAGCAACTCACTGATGCAGGCGATATATTAGGGGTCAAAGGGACGATTAAACGGACTGAAAAGGGCGAATTATCAGTTTACGTCAAACAATATACTATTCTGACTAAATCTCTGCTGCCCCTACCAGACAAATGGCATGGGTTGACGGATGTCGCCAAGCGCTACCGTCAGCGCTACGTTGACTTGATTGTCAACCCGGAAGTGCGCCAAAACTTCCGCCGTCGTGCTCAAATTACGGCGGGTATTCGTCGCTATTTGGAACAACGGGATTTTCTGGAAATTGAAACGCCAGTTTTGCAGAGTGAAGCAGGCGGTGCAGATGCACGTCCATTTGTCACTTACCACAACACCTTAGAAATGGAGTTGTATCTGCGAATTGCCACAGAACTCCATCTCAAGCGGTTGATTGTCGGTGGTTTTGAAAAGGTGTTTGAATTAGGGCGGATTTTCCGTAATGAAGGAGTTTCCACCCGCCATAATCCTGAATTTACCTCGATTGAAGTTTACCAAGCCTACGCCGACTACAACGATATGATGGCGCTGACAGAAGGGATTATTACCACTGTCGCCCAAGAAGTACTCGACACACTAGAAATTACCTATCAAGGGCAAACTGTAGATTTAACACCCCCTTGGCGACGGGTGACAATGCACGATTTAGTGAAAGAATCTACAGGCTTGGATTTCAATTCTTTTTCAACCTTGGAGGAGGCAAAAATAGCAAGTAAAAATGCGGGGATTCCTGGTGTAGATGCAGCCCAATCTATAGGTAAGCTACTCAATTTGGCTTTTGAAGAAAAGGTAGAAACTACATTAATTCAACCTACCTTTGTGATTGATTATCCTGTAGAAATTTCACCTTTAGCAAAACCGCATCGTTCTAAACCTGGTTTGGTAGAACGATTTGAGTTATTTATCGTGGGGCGAGAAACTGCTAATAGCTTCTCAGAACTTACCGATCCGATTGATCAAAGACAACGTTTAGAAGCCCAAGCTGCCAAAAAAGCCGCCGGTGATTTGGAAGCCCAAGGCGTAGACGAAGACTTTTTGACAGCCCTAGAATATGGTATGCCGCCCACTGGTGGTTTAGGGATTGGGATTGATCGCTTGGTGATGTTATTAACAGATTGTGCCAGTATTCGGGATGCGATCGCTTTCCCCCTCCTCAAACCTGAAGGCAGTGTTATTAAGGAATTTAGCTACGATCCAAAAACTCAAACACTGACTATTGAATTTGATAGTGGAAGTGTTTACGAGTATTTCAAAGTACCTCCTAGTGTCAAGGAAGACTTAGACAATGCACCGTCTAAAGGTCAATATTTTAACAAGTTTATTAAAGGGAAATTTAAGTATGAACAATTGAGTTGAGATAGTAAGTCCCATTCAACAGTAGTGGACTGACAAGCCTAAAATGATGCAAAAAATTTTCTTGTGGTGCGGGCATCTTGCCCGCTAATTAGAACGGGCAAGATGCCCGTACTACAAAAGATTGCTAATACACAAAATTAGCTTAGACACGCCAGTAGGGTGCGTTATGGCTTTGCCTAACGCACCATTTTTATCACTCTACCTTTTATTATCTTACTTGCTCTCACTTATTCAATATGATATTCCTTATAAGGAATAATACGCTTGACATTCCTTATAAGGAATAATATATTGTGAGGTAGGAAGTGGCCTGGACTTGGGAACTTTATCAAGATGTCAATGAGAAAATACCCAAAGATTTACTTGCTTTTTTCATGAGGATGATTCCCAAAGAGGAACAACCAGAAAATCCACCAAAGCCATTATTGAGTGCTTCCGAAACCAGGCGTTTGCAAGTTAACCTAGGCTACCTGTGCAACAAAGGACTCGCATCACTTACAAGCGGCATCTTTGAGAAGTTGGAAGATGGCCTGTATGAGTTACGGATGACTAAGAGCGAACATAATCCACGGTTTATCTTAACGGCTGTCACTCCTCAAAGGTTTGTGGTGCTGTACGCCTTTATGAAGAAATACAACGACGCTATCAAAGAGAGAGACAAAGAACCTGCAAGAGTGAGATTGCGTGAATTGCAGCAGAGGAATCATGAAAAAGCCTAATTTTCAAGCTTGGTTACAGCAGAAAGTCAGCGAAGATCCAGAGGTGATTTTGGCAGGAAAGCTAGAGTATCTGCGTCTTTATCTTACTGATGCCATGCGGGAAATACGCAACAAAGCCGGATTAACTCAAGCGCAGTTAGCGGAAAAACTGGGCGTGCAACAAGCCGCAGTGTCCAAGTTGGAATCAGCTTTAAAGGATCATGAATTGGAATCAGTGTTGCACTATTTACATACATTGGGTGCAGATTTACTCGTAGTCATCAAACAAGGTGATGACTTATATCAAGCTAGCGATAACGATGGTGTACTGCTTGTAGATGTACCAGATGTAGTTGCACAAAAGGCATTAGCGGCAAACATGAGTGTGCGGGAATATGTTCGTGCAGCGATTGATAAGTTTGCTAGCCAAGATAATGGAGTGAGAACAGCTTTAGTAAAACTACTGGAAAGTGATGATTTGGTAGCTGTGAAAGTAAGAGAGCGTTTAAATACAAAGACAATTCCAGAAATTGCTATAGAGTTGGAAAAATGTTTAAGTTTATTTGAAGAAGAAGACCGGATTTTTGCTGTAAAAAATGTATTAACAGGTAGTTTAGTAGTGGGAGAAAGTAATCGCGGAACCAGTAATGAAATTGATGAAATTGAGTTATTGGATTTAGCTGAGGAATTGCTAGAGAAGTTGGCAGATATTTTAGGATGACAAAGTGAGTTCTTATGGTTCAGGAAAAACAATCTGAGCATCAACAGAGATTAGACAACTTGGGAGCATCCCAATTTTGCAAAAATAAAATTTGTAGTGGGAGCATCTTGCTCCCTAATGCAAAGGAAGCGGGCTAGAAGCCCGCACTACAAAGCCCGCACTAAAAAATAAATTTACACATTTGGGATGCTCCCGACAACTTTTTACAAGCTGTAGAAGCTGCTCAAAAATTACAGGATTACATCATTAAGTATCGGCTTGCAGCCACACATTTATATTGTGATGATATTGATGGAGATTGGCTAGAAACATGGGGAGAAGACGAATATAGGCAGCAAATTCTTCTATAATTAGTGACTAATTTTTTGCAAAATGATGTTTCCGTGAGCCTAAATAGATATTAGCTGAATCAATATGGGAAAAGGTTTCGGTAATTCCAAAAAAGAACAATTTCAACAAAATCGCAACACTGAATTTTATTTTTTTCTCAAAGAAGCATCACAAGCAAGCTATAAAAACATTCGTAGACCTGAGTTGGTATACCCATTTTTAAAAGCAAATTTAAATAAATTAAATTATAAATTTATTAAGTATTTTCAGCAATGGCTGCCAAATACTCTGTCTAAAGTTGATAGAAAGCACTTTATTTAGTCAGAGGAGTTTGCTGCTTTAGTGAGATTATTAACTATTTTCCATTGGGTAACAGAGCATTCAATTTAGAAATTGCTGTGAGCGGATGGGAAATTTGCGCTGAATTTATAAGTCATCAAAAAGGAACTTGGACAAAACTTGTATGGGCAGAGATGCAATGTAATCTTGGTCTAGTGTATGTTAGCCGGATATATGGATATAAACACGAGAATATAGAAAAAGCAATATCAGCTTGTCATGAAGCTTTAAAAATAATCAAACGCGAAGATATGCCCGAAATGTGGGCAACAATAAAAAATAACTTAGCAAGGGCTTACTGTGACCGTATTTATGGAGATAAAGCTGAGAATTTAGAACAGGCAATTAGCCTTTTCAAAGCTGCGTTATCAATTCACACACGCCAATCATTTCCTAAAGAGTGGGCAAAGTTAAAACACAACTTGGGAGAAGCTTTCCTTAAAAGGGTTAAGGGTGATAAAGCAGAAAATTTGGACAAGGCTTTACATTATCTTAGTTCAGCTTTATCAGTTTATACAAAAGAAACTTTTCCAACATTATGGGCTAATAGTCTCAACACGTTAGGTGCTATATTTGTTGAAAGAATTCATGGCGATCGCGCAGAAAATTTAGAAATGGCGATCAGTTGCTTTCAAGCAGCCCTACAAGTCCGCACCTGTGAGGCGTTACCTTATGATTGGGCACAGACAATAATCAATTTGGCAAACGCCTACCGCGAGAGAATTAGAGGTAATCCAGTCGAAAATTTAACAATAGCTATTGAAGCTTATAAAGCTGCCTTGCAAGTTTATACTAAGGAGGCACTTCCTAGAGAATGGGCTATAACCCAAAACAATTTGGGAATAGCATATTTAAAATCGCCGTATATCTACCATAAGAAATATCAGGAACGAGCGATCGCAGCTTTTGAAGCAGCTTTGGAAATCTACACTCAAGAGACATTTCCTATGGATTGGGCAATGGCTCAAAAAAATTTGGGTATTGTCTATAGCCAAAGGATAATAGGTAACAAAGCAGAAAATTTGGATAGAGCAATTAAATATTATGAAGCAGCCTTCCAAGTTTTTACCCGCAATAGTCTTCCTGAATATTGGGCAAAAAATCAAAGTAATCTGGCTATTGCTTACACACATTTAGGTAAGCTTGATAAAGCGATCGCCTGTTGTCGGTTAGCCCTAGAAATTTTCACAGCTACAGCCTTTCCTTTGGAGTGCTTAACAACTTCTAAGCAACTAGGTGAAATTGCTACAAATGCAAAACTTTGGTTAGAAGCTATCGAAGGATATAGTCTAGCTATTGAAGCAGTAGAAACCAGTCGTACTTGGGCAACTTCTGAATTTCGTCGCCAAGAAATTCTCGAAGCAGCGATTGATGTTTACCAAGAGATGGTACAAGCCTGCATCAACGCGGGTGAAATAGAAAAAGCTTTTGAATATGCCGAGCGATCGCGCTCTAAACGTCTGGTAGACTTAATGGCAAGTAACGACTTGTACCAAAGCGGCGAAATTCCCCCAGCAGTCAAAGATTTATTGCAGCAGTATGAAGAACTGCAACAGCAAATTGATCGAGAACGCGATCGCCCAAAATCCAACGATAATCGTAGTCAAACACGCGCTGCATTCCAAGCTTACAACGAAGCGATCGCATCTTTAGAAACAGAAAAACAGCAAGTTTGGGAACAACTCAGACGCTTAGATCCCGTTTTAGCTGGCGAGATTCAAGTTAGCGCCCCTAATTTTTCAGCCATACAAAAGCTGATCGACCAGCCTAATACCGCTATCCTCAGTTTCTACACTACCGATAACGACACCCATATCTTTATCCTGCGACAAAACCAAATTACCCTCCACACTTGCATCGGACAAGGACTAAAAACGCTGCAAAACTGGATTTTTGAGAATTGGTTATTAGTGTATGTAGGCGATCGCAAAACATGGGGAAGCCAAATCAATCATATTCTCAGCGAACTAGCTCAACGCCTGCAACTGCCTGAACTAATTTCCCAAAAATTAGAAGATATAGAAGAACTAATCTTAGTACCTCATTTGGTACTGCACCAAATTCCCTTCGCGGCTTTACCTATTGCTAATAATCAATATCTAGGAGATAAGTTTCTCATTCGCTATACTCCTAGCTGCCAAATCTTGGAATTTTGTCAACAACGAGACAAGATAGAAAGCAGCGATCGCTCATACGGCATTGTAGAAAATGCCACAGATGATTTACCCTGTGCCAGTTTTGAAGGTGAACAGCTTGCTAAATTGTACGAAATCCCCAGCGTTCAAAGGCTTAGAGGTAGTAATCAAGCCACTAAAGCTAGATATCGCCAGCTAGCTGAACAAGTCCAGGTACTTCACTGCTGTCATCATGCTGCATCCCGTCTTGACAATCCACTCGAATCTTATTTGCAATTAGGCGATGGCAATATTACATTAGGGCAATTGATGACGCCAGGATGGCGTTTACCTAATCTTTGGGATATTTTTCTGTCCTGCTGTGAGACAAATTTAGGTACTACTTCCCTGACTGATGACATTCTTACCCTATCTACGGGCTTTTTGTGTGCAGGTGCAAGAAGTGTTGTCAGTACTCTGTGGAAAGTAGATGATCTGGCTACAGCTATATTATCCATCTTTTACTACCAACACAGAAAACAAGGTAAAAGCTGTTCCAAAGCTTTACAGCAAGCACAAATGAACTTACGCAACTTGAGGAAACAGGATTGCAAAGAAATTTTTCCAGAAATAGAGGCGAGGGAAAAGCAACTAATACAAAGTAGAAAACAATACAGCCGTGGTTCTGTAGAATATCGAGAATGGGAGCGTGAATACAATATGTACGCCAGAGTCAATAGATTAATTCAACAAACCGAAACTTCCACTGAAAAGTTTCCCTTTTCACACCCGCGATACTGGTCTGCTTTTATCTGCCAAGGTTTACGATGAGGGGTGTTTTGCTGGAGAGTGACGTAAAATTTTGCGTTTATACAGGTTTGGTATTGATAATGCTATAAAATTATCTTTAATTCCTGAAGCCACACCATCCATAAGGTTGATCATTGTTTGCAAGCTCAAGAAATTAAGAATAAACTAAAATTACTCATAGAGGAAGCGTCTGTTATCGACCCTAATTTAGCGAAAAGATTAACAGAAATAAATCGCTGGGTTAAAGATGTTAAAACAGGTTCCCTGACTGCTAAAAGATTTGTCATTCTATTTTTGCAACAAATTATCACGGATGCGGAAACTTGGCTGGATATTAAAAGCCTGGCTGCTGAAGCAGGAGAATCGCAAGCTTATGAGGAAATGACACCGACAGAAAAATATTGGTACACTCAATTATTTCCCCAATGGTTAAATGAACATGATCCCAAATTTTATATTTGGAGACAAAAACTAATGTCCGGAGAATTCCATCAGGAGGACACAAAATTAATTGACTCTCTGGCTAATTTGATTAGGCAGCGTGGTGGTACAGTTGTACAACGTTATGTTGCAGACCTGTCGATGGCAACTGATATAATTATCAGTAGCAGGCAAGAGAAACCGCTTTGCACTCAACTTACCAGTGTCTCTCAAGAATTCTCTCCAGAAAAATCTCACAATTGGGAAGTTACTCTGCGTTTTTGGCAAATAGATAGAGGATTGTTTTTAAATTACACTCCTGGTGCAAAAGATTTTATGACTCAGATGGTGAACTTAACACTATATAACGGTGATCATCTCAACACAGGTATTTATTTAAAATTTAATCTCTAGTTGTCGGATACTTTCATGAATTGGGTTTGTAGAGCAACATCATTTATCAAAGTGAGTCATTATGGTTAACGGCACACCAACTGACCGTCTACAAAAATTAGAGAGATTTCGTCAGCATTTAGCAGCAGCTCGGAAACTACAGGATGACATACTGAAATATGGGTTAGAGGCTGCTCATTTATATTTTGAAGATGTAGACGGAGATTGGTTGGAAAAGTGGGGGGAAGACGAAGAGGAGCAACGAAGTTTTGTAGAGTTAGTAACAACTTTTCTACAAACTGATGACTGGCTAGCTGTGAGGTTAAGAAAACAGCTACCAGATAAAGATGTTGCGGAAATTGCTACTAAATTAGAAAAATACTGGAATTTCCCTCAAGAAGACCAAATTAATGGTTTGAGTAACTTTTTGGCGGGGAGAGTGATGAGTATAAGAGTTTATGAGAATGCCAGTGATGTGTACGATCTGGAAATCCAGCATTTAGCAGCAGAAACAATCAAGAAATTGGCAGAAATATTTGAAAAGACGTAAGGGACTTGCGTGAAAAGAAAGTACCAGTAAACCGAGTTTCGACTTCGCTCAACTCTCGACATCTGAGGGTAGAGCGAAGTCGAAACCCGTCTGGTTGGGACACTATTAACCCGCACATCGCTAATTTGTAAAATTATGTTTTATCTCGTTTCCAGTCTCTGACTGAAAATGCAATCACCAGAAGCTCCGCCTTTGTTTTATTGAAGGTGGAGCCTTGAGAATTCATTCCCATACAGAGTATGGGAACTAGTTAACGAATTAATTACATCAAAAACAAAAATTATGTTTTTTAATTCGCTACTTCCGCCAATTCAATAATGCGCCCTTCATAATCCTTGACCAAAAAATTCAAGGGTTTTTGGTTGCGAATTTTGAACTTTAAACCGCGTGTTTCCACTCGCATTAAAATCATTTCTAAGCAGTCGCGGTCGAAACAAACGTGACGCTGCTGATTTTTAGCACCTAAACTTGCTCCAGTGATGACGTGCAGCTGGGTATTCTTCTTTAGTTGATACCACAACCCCTCGCTGGCATTATTCATTGATTTGCCAGCAAAGCTAGGGCCTGTGGACATATAAAGAGGATCAATACCTGTTGCGCCTATGGTTTGCTCGTAGTTGTAGTAGTAGTGCAAAGGTACTTCAGCTGCGGGTAAATCCAGCAGCCCTTCATACAATTGTCGCGCAATCTCCAAATCTGACACCATAACAGTGTGGACTTTAGGAGCACTAGTGAGGAACATCCACATTGCACCGGCGTAAGCAGCCAGCAGCAACACCATAATGCCTTGGGTAGACAACAGGCTATCCAGGGGCAGGGAAGGTAGAAATGAGCCTAAAGTAAACGTACTGGGCAGGAACGGTATCACACTAGCTGCTATGACCATGAATAAAGCAAATATTGTATAAAGTAGGGAGTTTTCTTATTTTTGATGAAGACTAAAGTCAAGTCCTTGTTTATAGTGTATCAATACTAAACCAGTCTGAGTCTTAACCACAAATTGACCAGCATTAAGATATTATGCGCTGGAACGGGAGACTGGGGTTTCCCAGAAGATTCTAATAACCATAAACCTCCAAGCTTGTGCAAATACCTCATTTTTCCGAAGCTAACCACCCCTTAGTTAAATCGCTGTTTCACCAAAGTGACGAGGAATTGCTGAATCTGTTTCAGCGCTATCCCGACACAGGTAAATACTTTACGGCGATTTTTTGCCGCTATAGCCCTATAGTCTACACCCTGATTTGCCACTCGGCGCGATCGCCTGTGCAAGCAGATTATCTGTTTGCCCTGACTTGGCGACACATTTACTATGAACTCGGAGGACTGGATTTAACCAGCGTGGAAGGAGATCTGGAAAACCTGACTCTGCAAAATTGGCTGATTAACATGACAGCCTATTGCATTAACGAAATCAAACTACCACCAACAGAAGCTATTCATTATTCTCTAAAGACGACTTCACCGCCTTTATGGTGCTATGTCGAACAAGCATTAGAACAACTGCCGGCTGTTTTGCGCTTTGTGGTTTTGATGGCTCAAACTTTCCATTGGAGTGAAACTAGAATTGCTGCCTATCTGCAAGCTGAAGGAGAAAATATTACGCCTATTGAAGTAGCCAATTTTCTGCGGGAAGGATATCGTATGTTAGAGGACAAATTACCTGGAGATGTCCGCACCATCTACTTAGGTGAAGCTTAATGCTATTAACTTCCTAAGTGTAAATGCGTATTATCTGGGTTTAAATATAAAAATTAAAAACCTCTTATTAAACTCTAATACTTAATCCCGAAATTTCACGGCTGCGTTCCATGAAACAACAGCATATAATCCCAGGACAGACAATTTTGCATTTAAATCCCACCCTGAAATCAAGACGCCACGGGTTGGGGATTTTAAATTTAGCAACTTTAGCCACGCGCCAGAGTCGTAAATTCCAGTTTTTGACTTTTTCTCTGCTATTTTTTAGTTCTCTCTTCAGTCCTGTTGTTGTTGGTGCGGTTGATATCACCGAACAACTCCACCGTCCTTTGCATAGTTCGGTAGTGCGAGAATCACGAGATCACGCAGATAGCTTAGTACGAATTGGTGAACAGCAATACAATTCTGGATATCCTGAGAAAACTGTTGATTCTTGCTTAGAAGCACTGGAGATTTATCATGGTATTCGTGATCTCAAAGCGCAGGGAATCACCTATGATTTGCTGGCTAAGGCTTATGTGCAGCTAGGTCGTTTTAAGAAATCAGAAGATGCTTTGCGTCGTCGTTTAGCAATCGCTCGTGATACCCAAGACTTTCAAGCTCAAATTTTTGCCCTCAATAATATTAGTAGCTTACTACTGCAACAAGCAGAAGCGGCCCCAGCCGGACAAGCGGTTGAGGAGGCATTGACAATTGCTCGTAACGTGAAGAACATTGAAGGTGAAGGACTGTCTTTGAGTAATTTGGGTTTGGTATCTGCTAGGTTGGGAGACTACAATAAGGCAATTAAATTGTATGAAACTGCCTTATCTTTTCGGCGTCAAACTGGCGATGTGATTGGTGAGGCTAATACTCTCAACAATTTGGGTGATGCTTATCTAGTCGCAGGTAACTATCCAGATACGATTGGGACATACGGCGCAGCATTAAGGTTAGCAAAAACGAACCGCGATCGCACTAATTATTTACGAGCAATTGATGGTTTAGTGACAGCACACAGTTCTGTGGGACGTTATGAGAGAGCCTTTGATTTACTAGAACAGCGTTTGGCGATCGCTAATGAATTACAAAACACCCGCGAAGAACTAAAATCTTTTGAGTCCTATGCTCTTTTGTATGAGCAATTGGGTAATTACTCAACTGCGCGTAATTTTTACGAAAGGGCGATTATCCTAGCGCGGACATTATCAGACGATAAGCGAGAATTGTTGCTAGTTGATCGCCTTACTCGGATGTTGAAGCGATAACAAATTAGATATCTCTCACAATGATCCTAGGGCGAACAACCGTTCGCCCCTACTAATTCAAAAACACAGATCCATTTTCTGCAATTCTCAGCGTACCTCTATCTTTACCGACTTCCGTGGTTTCGCGTAAAGTAACTGACAAAGTTCCTTGTTGAGAAGTTCTTTGGGCTGCCACTGCCACTAATCCACCATCTTCACGGTAAAATGTTACGGTAATTGGTGTCCGTAAGCCTTTTAGTGTAGTATTTGACCTACCTGGCAGCGATCGCGGTGCAGTATCCCCAATTATTTGATAAGTAATATTCGCTCCTGAATCGTTGACCAAGCGGACATTGACGACGTTATTTGTGGGTAAGACTGTAGCAATGGGAGACTGTTGTTGTCCCGGTAAGGGTGGTTGAATTACAGAACTTCTTGGTACTGGAGGTACAGGTACAGCGCTAGGAGTTGTTAAGGGTTGCTGGGAGCGATTGTAGGGTGCTTCCTGGAAAATACGAGGATTAGGATTAAGTACAGAAGGAGGCGCTTCACCACCAACGCCCATTCTAATTTGGTCTGGTGATGGAGTGATCAGACCTTGATTTAACAATTGTTGAGTGAAAGCATTGGGAGGACATCCCTGCGGTACTAAAACCCTGTTGTTATGCGGTTCCTCATAGAATATTCGCGGACAGGGATTAACTTGAGGGGTAAGCTGTTGCGCTTTTACTACTTGTGTAAAGAGTGGAAGACTCATCAATAAGCCTCCACAAATCGCACTCAATACTCCAACAGGCTTGGGAAAATTGGGAGATTTTTTGTTCATATTTAACTCCTAAATTGTAAATGGGTAATATAGCCTTTCTCGGTTGAACGCAATACAATCAAGGGCGGGGAAACCCCTACGGGTTTTGCGATTTAAAACTGTACTTCACTCGTCTGAAAACCGCTATAAGTAATAGGGATAATAAAAATTGTTACAGAATAACGTCTGTGCAAATGTTAAATAACAAGTCTAATAATTAAATATTAGTAATTGCAAATTTTATTCGTATCTGACCACTGGCTGAAGAATAAATCAAATTCCAAATTTATTTTTCAGCCTCTAGCCAGAGACAAATAAATTAATCAAACGGTAATTTTTGAGAAAATCAAGTTTCAATTGTGACTGGTAAAGTGACGGTGAAAGTGGTGCTTTTACCCAGAGTACTTTCAACTTGCATTAAACCTTGATGATATTCAACCACAGCTTGAGCGATCGCTAGTCCTAATCCTGAGCCAATGCTACTTTCTCTCGCCCTATTCCTAGTGTTATGAGTACGTGCAGGATCTACTCGATAAAAGCGGTCAAATAACAGTGGTAATGCTTCCGTGGGAATACCAATTCCCGTATCACTGACCTTAACTTGCAATTGTGCTGTAGCATAACGCAGTCCAGATATGCGATTGACTCCGTCTAGACGTGCTAACTCCACATTCACCTGTCCACCTGGTGGTGTGTATTGCAAAGCATTACTGATTAAATTTGTGAATAACCTGACTAATTGATCCCAATTACCCATAAATGTGAACCAATTTTCTAGCAATTCTGGGCTAATTTCTGAGCTAGGAGGATCAACTAAATTTAAAGTCAAAATAATATCTTTTTCAGTCGCTAATAATTGTTGTTCTTCCAGCACTTCCATCAATAACGCATCTAGTGGACAAGAAGAAAAATTATCTTTACTAATTCCACTATCCTGTCGTGCTAAAAACAGTAAATCATTCACTAACTTACCCAATCGCTGAGTTAGCCGTTCCATCACCCTTAATTGTTGGCGATAATTTGCAGTAGCTTCTGTATCTACTGATTCCAAGTCAGCAAGTGCAACTTGTACATTAGTTTGAATCAAGGTAATTGGACTTCTGAGTTCATGAGAAGCATCAGCAGTAAATTGTTTGAGGCGTTGGTAAGACTCACCCACTGGTTCCATTGCTTTACCAGACAGAAACCAACCACTAGCTGCTACAGATAACACCATTAATCCAGTCCCCAAAGCCAAATCAAAAATCAATTGATGGCTGGGTTTCGTCACTTCAAACCAGGGATGACTAACACGCAGATATCCCAATACCCGCCGTCCCACTTCTACGCGTTGTGTTACTTGTCGCAATAAAAGTCCTGAGTCTTCCCATGTGCTATTGTCTTGTTTCACTATACGCACAGTTTCCCCAGTCCGGTTAGCGTGAATAGGAATATTTAGGGGTTCAGATAAAGTTGACCAAAGTAACTCACCAGTAGGACTGAACCATTCTAGGTCAATGTGGTCATCATCTACCGTGTCAGAGCGATCGCGCAAACTAGCTTCTAAATTAATCCGTAACTTATCAGAATCGTTGTTGAGTGGGTCAATTACCAGACCAGATGCACAGCGACTAGTCGTTAAACACCGCTCTACCACTTCTACTACGTGACTAAGGGTATCATCAATGCGCTCAATCAGCGTACTACGTACATATAAATACACACCACTGGCAAACAGTAGTAGTAACACGGCAGTAACAGTAGTGTACCAAATGGCGAGACGGCGGCGAGTAGCTTGAAACATAATGGTGAATGGCGAATAGACTTATCCTGACTCTTAAGCAATGACAAATGACAAAACCTAATTCATACTAAAATTTGCCAAAATTAAATAGAAATTTAATATTTTAATTTCTCATAATAAAAATATATATTCAGTGTATATACGGTAAAGCACTGGTATAGTTTTTGAATTTCAGGAAATTTACCGAAGTTAAATTTTGGGCATCGGGTTAAAGTTTTTTTGCAGCAGATACGTATTACTTGATTTTATTTCTTTTAGATGGAGTATCGAAATCGGTTTTCTTGGCTTATACCAATTCTCTGTGAAGATGTTAAACCTCAAACTGAAGAGTAAAGAAAATCTATATAAGCAAGTTTGACAAATCTTGTTTGTATTCACACAGGAATTATATTACTGGTGTTGGGATTAGCTGAGATTATTGTTGATTAAGCTTGAATGAAATAACAATTAATCTATTCAAACAAGCCTTTTAGAAGTTCTAATTTTGCTGTGTCTGCTATTTTTCTTAATCCTATTAAAGAATGGTGTCAGCAAGATCATAAAGATTCATAACAGATATTTTGCACTTGCTTTTAGTAGTTAAGTGCAATTAAGCAGCAAATAAATAAGTTTTAGATTGCTTTTCATAGTTTTGTTTTGATCACCGATTGGCTGTAATTGCATTCTTTAATTTCAAGATGGAATAAATATTATTTGTTATGTCAAAATATGCTCGAAAATCTATGTTGTTGATTAAAACAAAATTACATTTATTCCTAACAGTAGTACTCTCACCCGCTATTTTAATCCAAGTAATATTACTAGAATTACCTATATGCGCTTTAACTAGTAAAAGTCAGAATTATACTGATGTTAATATACGCAGCAGTACAGATATAAATCACAATTTACAAATAGCTCATTCCAGAAGAAACACCTTAGTTAAAGCTGAAAGTATTCAAATAGCCCCACACCTCAAACAAAGTTTAAATAATATCAAACCTAGCGTACCAGAATCAGAGCGATCGCCTGAATTTACAATAGCTCAGGTTATCCCTATTGATGATTTTAAGGCTGAACCTCCAGAAAAACCTGAAAAAGATGAGGATGAAGCAGAACCAAATACTACTATTCCACCCCTATCTAATGAAGCAGAAAAGCAGCCGGAAACAACAAAAAAACCGTATAATCTATCACAACAACTGCTAATACAAAAGCTACGACAATCTAAAAGTACCAGAGAGCAAACAAGGGTAACAATTCTTGATGCTTTAACATCCAGTGCTAGTAGATATCCCTGGATTACTAACCCAACAGATAGATATACCTTTCCTACCCAACTATTTAAACCCAATGAAGATGAAAACTATATAGATACAGATTTACGTATTAACTCTTCACAAACCAGTCAAAACATTGACAAATTCACTTATGCTAACTTTCCGAAAAATGAGCAATTTTATTGGTTACTTAGCAATAATAGATTGGTATTTGAAACCAAAGGCTCACAAATAGGAATCGCGTATCAAGGAAGAAGTAGCAATACTTACATCACACAAAATATGACATCAGTGCAATCCTTTTGGGGTTTGCAATCTCTGGTGGCTTTACCTCCCAACTTTGAGGAATTAACTGGAGAAGTTGACATCAATAATTTAACTGTTATTTCCACAGCCGGACAGGTAATTAATCCTGAAGGTATACCAGCTGGTAGAGTAGTAATTAATAGTGGTATTGATCCAGAAAATCCTAACGTTACAGTTTTAAGGAACTCTACACCACTTATTGGTGGTGGCTCCACTTTCAGTCCAGATGGTGGTGGAGCTTTATTTGATGCTTTAGATGCTAGTAACACGCCCCAAATTATCCAAGCTTTTCCTACAACTGACCTGAAACCTCTACTAGATGACGGTAATATTCAACTGGTAGTAGGGCAAACTATCCCTAACAGTGTGCTAGAAGCATCTGGTATTTTTTGGGGAGATATCTTGACTGGAGAAGGTTTTGGTTTTGCGGCTCCCGTTTCTTCCGTACCGGGAATAAAAATTGCTCAACGTGGCAGATTTGATAATGTTGATTTATTAAAAATAATCACCAATCCTTTCCTGACTCCAGTAGAGAAGGACTTAAGTTATCTCAATTCTCTATTTTGGATATCTTTTGGTAAACGACAACCTGAATTTGAAACCTTATCTCAAACACAAAGTTCTGCTAACTGGCACAGATTCTATCTTAACTATCCTCACAATCGTAGTATTATTCAATATGATCCACTAGCCATTAGTGCTACTTACTCTAATATTTTTGCCAGTCCAGGTTTTTCTCTAACTACTAATTTTTCTGATTTTAGTATTGATTCTACACAATCAATCAATACTTCACTAGGCATGGCATTAGGTGGTATTTTTAAAATAATTAAAATTGATGAAATTGACCAAGGATTAGCAGAAGCTAGACAAAAATTTCAAGATGGAGAAAGTTTTACTTCTTTAAATACTACTGCTACGCCTAATCAAAGAAGACAAATTAATCAAAGACTCAATCGTACTTTAGCTTATGCTAATTCAGCTAGTGGACTAGAGCAGGTATCTGGGACTATCACATTACCAAGTAAGATTAATCCTCATAGCTCTAATATCTTCCAAATTAGGACAGGAAATCACAGGCGAGTCATCCAATTTTTGGAAAGACAAATAGAGCTTTTAGAACCAGGGGAAACATTCTTTTCAGACCTCAAGCTATCTAATCGCATTTTCGGGCCTCTGACCTTTGTGGGAATTCCCAATCCCTTAAATAATACTGCTATTAATCCTATTAACGAATCTTCTGCAGCAGAAGTGATTTTAGTTGACTCTGCTGGTAGACAGATTGTACAGACTTTTAGTTCAACCGATAATACTATCGTTCCACTTAATGTCAGGACATTTGACTTAGCATTTGATTATATGGAACTCACTAGAGTTGATAAAATAGGTATAAGTTTTAATAGTTTTAGTGGCAATATATTATTACCTAGTGTCGAGTTCTTAGCTGCTGGTACTTATGGAGATCTTAACTATAGTGCTACTTTAGGAACCTGGTTAAATATAGATGCTAATTCTGCTCCAGGAGGAGTTTCTGATAATAATGTAGGGATTACAGAACCAACTGTAGGCGTATATTCTAATATCTTAGTTAATCATCTTAAAACATATGTAGTGTTGGACTCAAACAAAAGACCTATAGCCATCAACAACCATTCACCATTCTTTAGACTTAGCTGGAATAGTACCTCTAACAGAAATAACCCTATAACTGCTTTTTTAAGTTATTTCTTTGAACACCAAGAACAAAGTTTTGGTTATTCTTTAGCACCTGGAATAGCATATGTAGAAGATAATGCTAATGGTGAATTTTTGGGACTATTTAATGGACAATTTAGTACTAGAACTGGTCTAAATTTCAAGACAAATCTGGAGGTGGGTAAACAAACTTTTTTTGAAATACAAGCTCTACATAAAATTAGTTATAGCTTTGTTGCTGGGGTTTACTTCAAAAACTCTAGTGTGGTTGATCAGGGTGTAAATAATAGAGTTTCTGGGTTTAATTATGGAGCTATTTTTAAGTATAATCTTCCAGTTAATAATGTAGGTTTAGAAGCTAAGATTGGTACTGGAGAGAATGGCTTTGATTTTCAACTTCAAGGTAGCTATCGTTTTTAATTTCTTAACTACAGATAATCTAACATATAGGAATCCGATTTGATATCTGAAAAAATCTCAGTATGTGTAGGGTGTGTTAGGCGCAAGCCGTAACGCACCGAAAGCTTTGGGGGGGTGCGTTACGCTGTCGCTAACACATCCTACTGGACTGACAAGCCTAAAATGATGCAAAAAATTTTCTTGTGGTGCGGGCATCTTGCCCGCTAATTAAAATGGGCAAGATGCCCGTACTACAAAAGATTGCTAATACACAAAATTAGCTTAGACACGCCACTACGTATCTGTTCAAAAATCAAATATGAGTTCTATAGATGATAATCAACAAAAAATTGATAAGGGCCAAAGTTATTACTACAAACTTTTAATTATGCATGGTAGATGCTTTGATTTAAGCTTTGATTTATTCTAAAGCTCCTGAGATTGGAACTCCATTACCTGCCTGAATGAGTGCTGCTGCGTCTTCTATTTGGGTGACGTTTTGTATTGTTTGTACTTGTCCAGTCTGAGAAACTGAAGGATTAGCGTTAATTGTTGCAGTACTTGCAGGTGTTCCTGCTGAAATGGAAAGAGATTGTATGCTTTCGTTGTTAGTTCCTGCATTGGTAAAGGTAGGCGTAATTGTTAAAGTAGGGTTACTACCAGAGTTAAAATACGTACCTTCGGGTAAAGACACTTCACCGCTAAGACTTTGATAAGCGCCAGACGGTCTAACTATCGTCACAGCACTACGAACAACAGCCTGTTGTGCATTGGCTGGAGCTACCACACAATTACCGACACTAATCACACTCAATAGACATGCACTAGCTTTAATTGCTGAAGATAGTTGATCAAAAACTTTACTCATATTTCATCAGAGCCTTATGTTATTCTTCGTTAGATGTGCAATGAAGTTTTTATAAGTACGAGAAAATCAGGCAGTATTCACAGGACTGATTGTTCCTAGTTTTTTTAACCTTAATTTCCCTTCCACAGCACCGCAAATCTACCTGTTGTTAGATATTTATATCCTTTACTTTTCAGTGAGATTTGCGTAGTAAGATACAGAAATTTTTCCTAATTAATGTAAATTAGGAATTATGAAGATAAAATTACAGTAAATTATTTAACTTTTGTAGTGAATAAAAGCAGTAACTATTTAAATGGAGAAGGCAATAGAGAATTTTTAACAGGAATAAAAATATACAATCTAAATACGTAACAATGCTAAGTAAAATAAAAAAAACTTGACTTCATGAAGAAATCAAGTAGAAACATTAAAACAGTAAATCCCACCTTGCAACAAAATACATAGTGGGATTGACAGAATTACAATTAGCCTAAGTTTGGAGAAATGCTACAATAGCATCAACAATTTAATTTATGGGCATGTAGAAAAAAGGTGTACAACTGTTACTACTTTTTCCTACATGTTTTTATTTCAACTGCCAATACAACCCTTGTCGGAACGGTTGTCATGAGCTGTAAACCTTCACTGTCAAAACAAACTTACTCCAAACCATCAACGCCAGCAGCAGCTTTGATAACTGCTGATGCATCATCAATAGTTGCAGCATTAACACCAGGGCTAGCGTTAGTACCTTTAAGTATGGCGGCGACAACTTGACCAATAGTACCTGGGACGGTTATTGCTGAAGGTGCACCTGCGTTGAATGATAAAGCACTTACAGATTGACTGGTTGTTCCTGGATTTGTGTAAGTAGGTGTAACAGTTAAAGTTGCCCCACCTGCGCCTGTGAAATAATAGCCATCAGGCAAAAGGACTTCACCACTGACGCTCTCTGTTAAAGAACTAGGCCTGGTAACAGAAGCAGCAGCTCGTGCTGCTGCTTGCTGTGCATTAGCCGGAGCTACAAGGAAGTTAGCAGCGCTTACCACACCTAGTAAGCAAATACTGGCTTGAAAAAGTGTAGATAGTTTCATAGTTAACCAAATCTCCGTATCTCAGATTTTTATGTTCTCAATATAACTTTGAAAATGAACACTAGTCTCAGTATTAATATTGAATTTTGTGGCACTATAGGTAGTATAAAACTAGTCACAGATACCAACCGTAGTCTCCGTAGTATTGTTAGAGTGGGTTTATGCGCTTTTTCACCTCCGTTATGCCGAATCAGCGAATAGGCGACACAATGATGTTGAGATGAAAGCAACAATTAATTAGAAGAACTGGTATGGCCGCTACAGCACCACTTGCAGAAACAAGAACTTTGATTAAAAACATCAGTTGGCAGACGTTTAAAACTATGCTGGCTGAAATGGGAGTCGAGCGGAACTCTCGATTTGCTTATGAAAATGGAATAGTAGAAATTATGACTCCACTAATGCCACACGAGAACTCAAACCGTGTTATTGAAGGTTTTGTTCTTGTGTTGTGCGAGGAATTTGGTTTAGAAGTCAAAAGCGCTGGTTCATTAACATTGACACGGGATGACCTAGAGAAAGGAGGTGAGCCAGATAGCAGCTACTACATTCAAAATGAGTCATTGATTAGGGACAAAGAAAATATTGATTTAGCAACTGACCCACCACCAGATTTAGTACTTGAGGTGGAATATTCCAGACCCAAGATAAATAAGTTATCTCTCTATGCCTGAATGGGTATCCCTGAGTTTTGGAGATACAACGGTACTTTGTTGCAAGTTTATACCCTTTCAGATAGCCAATACTCGGAAGTTGATCTAAGTCCTACTTTTGCGCCGATACTAGTAGAGGATATCCCCCGATTTATTCAAGAAAGCAAAAAAGTTGGTCAATTAGCAGCAAAGAGCGCTTTTCGTGCTTGGGTAAGACAGCAAAAATCTGGCTCACTACTGTAGTGCGGGCATCTTGCCCGCGTGAGCGAGACTGTAGTGCGGGCATCTTACCCGCGTGAGCGAGACGCTCACACTACCAAAAATCCCTCAAAACAAAATTGACAAACTACTAGTACCGCAAAGCGGAATTCAAAATTCAAAATGAATACAGCGTAGGCGTTTCGTTCATTTGGAATGGGTTGTCTCTCTTACAAAGTTTGGCGAGACGGAAACCGACACCGCCAACGCCAGTTGCTTTAAGCCGGCGGCAGTCCGCACAACGGGGGGAACCCCCGCAAGCGGCTGCCTTGGGAACCCGTCCAACACACTGGCTCAACTTGGCGCTATTTCCGCCGACCTGCACTAGTCACGAAGAGTGAAGGTGAACTGGCTTCTACGACGAAAACACCCCCAGGATTTGCAAATCTTATACCGGGAGCGTTTCTGAGTTTTTTCTTACTAGTACAACAGCTAGGGTGATGGCAGACTTTCAGGCTACTATAGGAATCCGATTTGATATCTGAAAAAATCTTAGTATCTGTAGTGGCGTGTCTAGACTAAAATGTTGCAAACAATTTGGGAGCATCCCAAATGTGTAAATTTATTTTTTTGTAGTGCGGGCTTCTAGCCCGCTTCCTGGACATTAGGGAGCAAGATGCTCCCACTACAAATTTTATTTTTGCACCATTTTAGCGTTGATACGCCACTACGTATCTGTTCAAAAATCAAATATGAGTCCTATAGAATCGATAAAACCAACTTTAATGCCAGTATTATCACATCGGAGTATATTCACTACAGTACCAGAAATAGTGCCTGCGGTATTCACGACTGTAGGTGTACTGACATTGAAGGATAAACTCGTGAGAGATTAGGGCTATCGTGTTTAGATGGTTGTAGTGTAGTAAACGTATTTATGACAAACTCAGTCTATTCCAAGCCATTAGCGCCAGCAGCAGCTTGAATGATAGCTGCGGCACTATCAATAGTCGGAGCTTTCACGCCAGCATTATCACTTTGTAGTATATCTACTACAACGCCTGCGATCGTGCCTGCGGTGTTCACGGCTGTAGGTGTGCCGGCGTTGAAGGATAGACTTGTTAGGGATTGGTTTGTTGCTCCTGGGTTGGCGTAGGTGGGTGCTACTGTTAAGGTTGTACCAGGTGTTCCTGGTGTTGCAGGAATTGCTGGCGATGCTCCAAAAGTTGGGTTTAACTCGAAAAATGGAGTAGTGCCAGTCGGTGAATAACATGGACTGCCAGCACAAGTAGTAGTAGTACCTCCTGAAGAAGGCACGGGAATAAAACCACTACCAGGATTATAATGCGGACTACCAGGATTTGCAGGAGTTCCAGGAGTTCCAGGAGTTCCTGGTATTCCTTGGAAATACAAACCAACAGGTGCAAGCACCTCACCACTAAGGCTTTCCGTCACTCCACTAGGTCTAGTAACTGAAGCGGCGGATCTTGCTGCTGCTTGGTCTGCATGTGCAGGGGTAATCAAGAAATTACTTACACCAACTAAACCTAATAGATAAACACTGCCTTTGATGACTGTAGAGATTTTCATGGTGGTGAAATTACTTACTTTAGTTATTTGAATGTAGTTGAAATTACTTGATTTTTGCCTAGCACTGCTACTGAATTCTAGTAACAGTACTTGCAATTTAGCACCTTGAATATTACAGCAGATTGCAACTTGGTGAGGTAGACATTACTATCAGGGCAAACAACTGTACTCCTAATGGAAAAGCAAGCTATGCCTCTACAGATTTACTTCACTTACCTGCAAAACGTTGTAAATAGATATAGGAATCCGGTTTGATTTCTGAAAAAAATTAAGTATTTTTAGTGGCGTGTCTAAGCTAATTTTGTGTATTAGCAATCTCTTGTAGTATGGGCATCTTGCCCGCTAGTTAGAACGGGCAAGATGCCCGCACCACAAGAAAATTTTTTGCACCATTTTAGTTAGCCTTGACACGCCAGTAGGGTGCGTGATGACTTTAGTCTAACGCACCAAACCCTTTTAAAAGGTGCGTTACGCTGCGCCATAACACAACGTCAGTTTGTACCCTGCGGGTTCGCTGAAAGCGTTCTCGTAGAGTAGCCGCCTGCGGTGTCTACAAGTCGGGAAACCCGCCCATGTAACTGGCTCTCCTACGTGTTTTTCAAAAATCAAATATGAGTCCTATAGACACAAATCATGAGATGCCCATAGTAAGGAATAAAGTCCTTACTAAGAGCCTATGGAAGTAAACCACTAATGGCGTGGCACGACTGAATTAATGCTGTAGATTTTCTGGTAGTGCGGTACTAGATGGATTAGAGGCTAGTCCTACAGAAGTTTTCTCATGTACTTTGTAGTTTATTCAGCACTAAAGCTCAACTACAAAAATTTTAGCTTGCACTAATTTAGTTGTGCCACACCAATAGAATTTTTTATGACTGATATAATGCTGTAACAGCTTTAGAAGTTTGAGATATTTCACACATTTACTTAATTAAATTGTCTGACTATCAAGCATAAATTACTGCTTTTTATAAGCAGGAAAATTGAATGAGATAGCTTTAAATAAAACTAGTTGTGCGTGAAAAACATGTAGAAAAGATGCGTAATATAATTACTGCCCTTTCCTACACGTGTTTTACTCAAAAGTTAAATCTAGCGGTTGCTAATTTTTGTTAGATAACCTGAATAATTTTTTACTGATTAGAGGCAATAACCCAGATTTTAGCTTGAAATTGATATCTTGCTTTCTTGAGTTAGCCTAAGCCTCTTGTAAAGATTTTATCCAGATTTTTCTATTGTAGTAATACTGTGTACGTATGCCTTGCAAAACACAGTTTACTCTAAACCATCAGCACCAGCAGCAGCCTTGATGATAGCAGATGCATCATCGATAGTTGCAGCATTAACCCCATCATTGCCACCTTGTAGGATGTCGATAACAACACCAGCAATTGTACCTACGTTGTTCGTAGGCATAGGTGCACCAGCGTTGAAGGATAAGCTAGCTAGAGATTGATTAGTTGTTCCTGGATTTGTGTAAGTAGGTGTAACAGTTAAAGTGTTACCGCCTGTGCCTTCAAAGTAAAAACCACTAGGTAGTAATACTTCACCACTGAGGCTTTCAGTTAAACCACTGGGTCTAGTAACAGAAGCAGCAGCGCGAGCAGCAGCTTGCTGTGCTCTAGCAGGAGCTGCCAATTGGCTTGTAACACCAACCAAACCTAACAAACAAAAGCTTCCTTTAACAATTGCAGATACTTTCATGACTGACGATCTCCTTGTTTACTTATGTACCTTTGCGTTATTAATATAGCCTTCACTTTTACAAGTGTTTTCAGTGTATATACTTAAGTTTATCAAAATTGGTTAAGTAATTAATTTAAAACGTTAATAAGCATAATTTCTTGCTAGAAACCTGAAATATTTAATAGTGATGATTTGAGAGTAATGAATTTACTGATTACGAGGATATGTAATGCCTTGATTTACAGGAGATTACATCGAAAGCGATGAGAAAATCTATCCCATCATGCTCTGTATTTTTACATAAAAAATCTCCAGAATTAGTATTTATTTAAGCATAATTACTGATGTCACACATAGGATTTAATGGTGTACTAATTAACACTTACTATATTTACGCGATATGCAACTTTCTCTTAAGTTGCTTGATGGAAAAGTAATTTTTTGGGCAATAGAGTTGAGTTGGGGATAACAGCCAATACAGTTCGGTTAAGATCCCTCCGCCTACGGCGACCCCCTTTTTAAGGGGGTAAATAGGAGGAAAAGTCCTGCTTTTTAAGGGAGATTGGAGGGATCTCTGAAAGCCAAACATACTAACCGAACCGTATTGGGTTAACAGTGGCGTTTGATGCCAGGTGTGCTGGCGCTTTGTCCAACTTACTGCTGGCGAAAGTTGCTTATGGCGTAATGTTTTTAAATTTACTTTACCAAGTTAGGGCTAGATGTAATGAATGACGGTATTGCTTTGCTAACCCAAGGGCATTACTCAGAGGCGATCGCCTACTTTCAGGAAGGGATTACTAAAAGTCCAAATGAATCTGAAATTTATTTCCATCTCGGAACCGCCTTGGCATTGAGTAGTCAAAATCACAAGGCGGTATCTGCATTTCAGCAGGCTCTGGATATCAATCCGGAGTATTCAGAAGCTTACAGTAACTTGGGAGTCTTATTTTCTCTCCAAGGAAAGGTTGAAGAAGCCATTGCTTGTTATCGTCAAGCTTTGCAGTTACAACCAAACTTTCCGGAAGTTGCTTATAATTTAGGACTTTTACTGATTAAGCAAGACAAGTTAGATGAAGCAGTCAGTAGTTTTCGGCAAGCTTTAAACTCAAACCCCGACTATCTCGAAGCCCTGAATAACTTGGGTTGGGTGCTAATGCAGCAAGGGGAGCTAGATGAAGCGATGACGCTACTCAGACAAGCTCTGACCTTGCAACCCGATGATGTTAATACGCTTAACTATCTGGGTTTAGCACTGAAAGCAAAAGGGATGTTGGCTGAGGCTGCTGTTTGTTTTCAACGGGCAATTCATCTAGCAGCAGAAGATGCGATCGCCCATAATCATCTAGGAACTATTTACAAAGAACAAAAACAAACGGAAGAAGCGATCGCCTGCTACGAAAAAGCAATTGAGCTTGACCCCAATTATGTAGAAGCTTACCGTAATTTGGGATTAGTTTTAACTCGACAGAACAAACTAGAAGCCGCAATCAAATATCTAGAAATAGCCCTACAGTTACAACCAGATTTTCCGGAAGTTCTGAATAACCTGGGTATTATTAGCAAACGTCAGGTGAAGTTGCTAGAGGCCATTGAGTACTTTCAAAAAGCGATTGAGTTACGCCCTGACTATACCCTAGCTCATAAAAATTTAGCTGATATCTTTGTGTTGAGGGGCTGCATAGATGAAGCAATTACAAGCTATCAAGCAGCGTTGAATTTGGGATTAACAGATCAAGATGCTTCTTTTTCCTTATGCTATCTTCTAGTTCAAAAATCTCGGATACAAGAAGCTGCGTTTTGGGCTGAGAAAAGTCTAGAGCAATATCCCAAATTTGCTAGTTTACATCACGTCCAAGGCCTCATCTATCACTATCTTAATAGAGTAGATCAAGCAGTTGAGAGTTTGCGGTTGGCTTTGGAGTTAGCCCCAGAGAAGTCAGAAAATTATTATGACTTGGGGGGAATACTCATAAATCAAGGACGCTTGGCTGAAGCCAGAGAAATTTTGCAACAAGGATTTTCTGTACTCCGCGCTCCCACTTTTAGAGTACGTCGGGCACTGTCTTTACCCATTATTGTGAGTAGTGCCGAGGAAATTGACCAAGAGCGCGATCGCTTTTTGCGAGAAATGCAGGCGCTAGATAGCGAAGGTATCAAGCTTCACGATCCTGTTGGCATTGCCCCATCTGCCAATTTTTATTTAGCCTATCATGGTCGCAGCGATCGCCAATTACAAACAGCAATGGCTCGCTTTTATCTCAATAGCTGTCCGAATCTTGATTGGATTGCTCCTCATTGTAAAGGCGATCGACAGGTCAAGCCACGCTTGCGGATAGGCATTTGTTCGCAATTTTTCCGGTGGCATACAATGGGTAAGCTCTATGGACGCATTGTTGAGCAATTACCCCGTAACCAATTTGAAGTTGTCTTGCTACGCCTACCCGACAATAGGGATGCTACGTCTGCAAAAATCGATAGCTACGCAGATAGTGTAATTTCTCTAGAAAATAATTTAGTCAAAGCTCGTGAACAGATTGCGGAACAGGAACTAGACTTGCTGTTCTATACCGATATTGGGATGAATTCCTTGTCTTACTTCCTAGCTTTCGCGCGATTAGCTCCAGTTCAGTGCATGACTTGGGGACATCCTTCCACTACAGGTATCCCCAACATGGATTATTTTCTCTCTGCCACAGTTTTTGACCGAGAGGATGCTCAGGATCACTACAGCGAGCATTTGATCCGACTCAAAGAACCAGGAATTTATTACACTAGACCGACTTTACCTTCTAGTGCCAGTCGTGAAACCTTTGGTTTACCTTCAGAAGGAACTCTTTACCTCTGTCCTCAAACCTCCTACAAGTTTCATCCAGAGTTTGACCAAATTATTGGAGATTTGTTGCGACGTGATCCACAAGGATGGTTTGTCCTGATTCAGGGAACTTCATCTCATTGGGATGAATTACTACAACAACGCTGGGCAAGAAATATTCCTGACGTTGTTAACAGGATTCACTTTGTACGGCAACTCAGTTATGAAGAATATCTACAACTACTGATGTTAGGGGATGTCATGCTTGACCCCATTCATTTTGGAGGCGGTAATACTTCTCTAGAAGCTTTTGCCACTGGACTACCAATTGTGACTTGGCCAGGAGACTACCTACGTAGCCGATTGACTTATGGATTTTATCAACAAATGAGCTTGCTTGATTGCGTTGTTGAGGATGCTCAATCCTACGTTGAGGTAGCCTATCGCCTTGCCCATGATGGGGAATGGCGTCACCACATTCAACAAGAAATTCAATCACGCGCCTCGGTGCTGTACGAAAATCAAGCCGCTATTACCGAAATAGCCCGGTTCTTCCAACTAGCCATTACTGCTTACGACTGTCATCAAACTATTCGCACCTGGAGGTAATCTCATCATGCTAGTTTCTGTCATCACCCCTGTTACAGGTAATCCCTTGATGAAACAGGCGATTCAAAGCGTCCAGGATCAAGATTACCCACACATTGAACATTTAATTGTCATCGACGGTCAAGAGCGGGAAGCTGCCGCCCGCGCTATTTTAGAGGAAATTAAGTTTAAGAAGCCCCAGACCCATGTTCTTTGTTTACCCTACGCCACAGGTAAAGATGGGTTTAATGGACACCGTATTTACGGTATGTCGCCTTTCTTTGCTCAGGGTGATTATTTGGCATTTTTAGATGAAGATAACTGGTATGAAACAAATCATATTAGTTCCCTAGTTCAGGTTGTTGAAGAAAAGCAACTTGATTGGGCTTATTCCTTGAGAAAAATAGTCAATGCAGACGGCACTTTTATCACCTACGATAACTGCGAGAGCCTGGGTAAATGGCCAGTATTCTACAACAATTTTCATCTAATTGATACTAATTGCTACTTTCTGAAAAAACGAATTGCCCTCCAACAGGCTCATCAATTATACATGAGACATGGTGAACCTACCGTAAGTGAATCTGGTGCAGCAAGTGTCAAAAGTTCAGCCATTATTCTGTGCAATGAATTGCTGAAAGCCTATCCAAATTGTGATACTCCTGGCTGCTATACAGTTAATTATCGGGCGGGAATGAGTAAGTTTTCTGTACAACTTGAGTTCTTTCACCAAGGGAATGTTGTCATGCAGACTAAATATCCCCAAGGTTTCCCTTGGCAAAAAGAAACCTTAATTCCAACTCACACTCCGCTTGTATCTACTACAACCCAAAATAATTCTTTTTTATCTGCATTATCAACCCTAGAAATCTCTTCAGGTGACTCTGCACAGAACAGCAAAACTCATGCTTTCAAGAATTCAACTCAAGCAATTGCTGACAATCTGGGTTTAGAAAATCCCTATGCTCACTTCAACTACCGAGATTATCCCCTAGATTTACAAGGTTGGGGAAGCACTCATCCCTCATTTAATCAGTTAATAGACCAAATCAAGCCCAAGATAATTATCGAAGTGGGAACTTGGAAAGGAGGTTCTGCTGTTCACATGGCCAAACTGCTGCAAGAAAAGCAGATTGATGGCACAATTATTTGCATTGATACATGGCTTGGTGGTACGGAACAACTTTCTACAACCAATCATGCCTTTACCCTATCACGAAACCACGGTTGGCCGACACTCTACTATCAATTTCTAGCGAATGTCATGTATAACAAAGTACATGATTCTATTATACCGTTGCCCCTTCCAAGTAAAATTGCCGGACGATGGTTATTACAAAAAGACTTACAAGCTGATTTGATTTATATTGATGCTAGTCATGAAGCGGAAGACGTATATGCAGACATAACGCAGTATTGGGAACTACTGAAGCCAAATGGTGTAATGCTTGGGGATGACTATGCTGACCCTAATTATACTGGTGTTAGGGTTGGTGTTCATCAATTTACCAAAGAAAACAATCTGACATTGAAAACAGCAGGAAATAAATGGTGGTTACAAAAGCCTTCTGATCCTCAAGAAGTAATTAGTACTTTGAACCGACGCATTTCTCAGTTAGAGATGCAGTTGTTGAATAGCGATGTTGAACTCGGCCAGAACAACCGTATCTAGAAAGTTAAACAATAGAATATAGTCATAGGGTTACGGTAATGTTGTGGCCCTATTTTTTTGTCTATTGGTGTGAGTCGGCACTAATAAATTTGCATAAATTTTACTGCCAAGTGGTCACTATATTCGGGAGCATCCCAAATGTGTAAATTTATTTTTTTGTAGTGATAGCTCTCTATCCCGCTTCCTGGACATTAGGGAGCAAGATGCTCCCACTACAAATTTTATTTTTGCAAAATTGGGATGCTCCCCTATATTCTTCACAGAGCGATCGCAATCACTAAAAATTACCTCTGATTTCCCCTCAAGCCTAAATTCATTTACTATATTTATGTTCTGCTGTGGAATGGGCTGTATCTCCACTGCCCTGAGGTCATGATGCCGAAACCGAAGAAAAACTCTACTCCTATCAATCTCAATGACCCCCAATACTATCTCAACCGCGAGTTAAGCTGGTTGGAGTTTAATAGTAGGGTGTTGCATGAGGCTTGTGACCAACGCACGCCACTGCTAGAACGGCTGAAGTTTTTGGCGATCTTCACCTCTAACTTAGATGAGTTTTTTATGGTACGGATCGCAGGCTTAAAGCAACAAGTAGAAGCCAAGGTGAGCTTGTTAAGCCCCGATGGCCGCACACCGCAACAACAGCTAGATGATATTCGGTTTGCTCTCAGTCCCCAGGTGACGAAGCAGCATCAACATTTTGAGCAGGTGCTACGGCCTTTGTTGGCAAATCACCGTATTCATATCTTGGATTACATTGAGTTGTCGCAAAAACAGCGCAATTATTTAGATAACTATTTTGAAGAACAAATATTTCCCGTCCTGACACCCTTAGCTGTTGACCCCAGCCATCCGTTTCCCTATATTTCTAATCTCAGCTTAAATTTAGCAGTGGTGGTAAAAAACCCAGACACCGATGAAGAATTTTTTGCTAGAGTCAAGGCTCCTAGTGTCTTACCGCGATTTTTACCATTACCGCCAGAGTTGGGCATTCAACACAACGGACAACCTGCCCATTGGACTGGGGTACCATTAGAACAAGCGATCGCCCATAATTTAGAATCCCTGTTTCCGGGGATGAACATCCAAGAATATCACCCCTTCCGCATTACCCGTGATGCCGATTTGGCACTAGAAGAAGACGAAGCCGATGATTTACTATTAGCGATCGAGCAAGAACTGCGAAAACGGCGCATGGGTGGAAGTCCAGTCCGACTAGAAATTCAACCCCAGACTCCAGAACCAGTCCGTTCCAGATTGTTGCAAGATTTGGAATTAACCGAAAGCGATGTTTACGAAGTAGACGGTCTTTTAGGACTGCGGGATTTGATGTATTTTATGTCATTGCCCCTACCAGAACTCAAAGAACCACCACGCCAGTCTGTAGTTCCCCACCGCTTGCAATGGTTGCGTGAACCGAGTGTAGATTCAGATGTGCTGGAAGTGGAAGAAGGCAAGGATTTTTTTGCGGTGATTCGGGAAAAAGATTTGCTAGTACACCATCCCTATCAATCTTTTTCCGCTACTGTTGTCCGCTTCATTACCCACGCAGCTCATGATCCCAATGTGCTGGCGATTAAGATGACTCTGTACCGGACTTCCGGCGACTCACCCATAGTCAACGCCTTAATTGCAGCTGCGGAAAATGGCAAGCAAGTCTCTGTATTAGTGGAATTAAAGGCGCGGTTTGATGAAGAAAATAATATTTATTGGGCAAGGCGGTTAGAAAGAGTAGGCGTTCACGTTGTCTATGGATTGGTAGGGCTGAAAACCCATTGTAAAACCGTCATGGTAGTCCGGCGAGAAAAAGACCGGATGCGTCGGTATGTACACATTGGGACTGGGAATTATAACCCGAAAACAGCACGACTTTATACAGATTTGGGATTGTTTAGTTGTCGTGAAGAATTGGGTGCTGATATTACCGATTTATTTAATTTTTTAACTGGCTATTCCCGGCAAAAGTCTTATCTGCAATTGCTGGTTGCACCTGTGAATATGCGCGATCGCTTTTTGGCACTGATCAATCGTGAAATCGAAAATGCTCAACAAGGTTTAACTGGGCGGATTGTCGCCAAAATGAATTCTCTGGTTGATCCGCAAATCATCGCCACTTTATACGAAGCCTCCCGCGCCGGAGTCCAAATAGATCTAATTATCCGGGGCATTTGCTGCCTACGTCCAGGACTCAAAGACATCAGCGAAAATATTCGTGTCATTAGCATAATCGGCCGCTTTTTAGAACACTCACGCCTTTATTATTTTTATAACAATAATCAGGAAGAAATTTATATTGGCAGTGCTGACTGGATGCGTCGTAACCTAGATCGACGGGTAGAAGTAATTACCCCCATTCAAGATCCAGATATTGCTAAGGATTTGCAAGAAATCCTAGGAATTATGCTGGCAGATAATCGCCAAGCTTGGGATTTACAACCAAATGGCACTTATATTCAACGGCGTCCCTGTGATGATGCACCAGAATCTAATTCACAAAAAACTCTCATCAATATGGCATTACGCTCAACTAGTATTGCCTCAAATCTCATTGATGCCAAAAAAAATTCTTTTTATCTTGACAATTAACTCAAACTAGTTTTTTTATAAAACTTGATTTTTATACAAGTTATCTCAAACTAATTATCTTTGCAACACACATTATTCAACCATAGGATAGAGTGATTGCGAGTAGTAGTTCCCATAAACTATAAAAGTTATTCTATTTAGCTTTTCCCTTTGAATGTTAATGTTGTCCTGTGAGTCTTCTACCTTGCGCGTTCTCGTGGTTGATGATCACGAGCTGACTCGCTTAACCCTACAATTGGCTTTTTCTTGCCAAGAGAATATTCAAGTAGTAGGTTTAGCCAGTAATGGTCAAGAAGCTATAGAAATAGTCAAACGCTGCCACCCTGACGTAATTGTTCTAGATTTACAAATGCCAGTTATGGACGGCTGGAGTGCTTCTGGTTATATCAAAGCCATTTCTCCCCAGACTCAAATCCTGGGTTACTCCTCAGTGGAAGATGTACATGTTCAGGAGACGAAGGCAATGCCTAGCTTTGATGATGTTTGTAAAAAAGATGTTTCTACTACCGAACTTATTGCTTTGGTGAGACAGCTAGGACAGCGCAAAGGAGATGCTCAGTTGCAGGGATAAATAATGCAATACATAGTCACTGCAGGGAGCATCCCAATTTTGCAAAAATAAAATTTGTAGTGGGAGCATCTTGCTCCCTAATGTCCAGGAAGCGGGCTAGAAGCGCGCACTACAAAAAAATAAATTTACACATTTGGGATGCTCCCGTCGCTGCATTTACCCAGGTGTGTTTCAACTTTGGTGACTAGGAAAAATTTTAGTGTTGAGGCGCGTCGGTAAAGCCTGAAAATCAGAGTCTACCGACGTGATTTTTAGTTTTTGTTTTCAGTAAAGCTTAACTATTGCCCGCTTCTGGTATTGTGCGTCTAAATTCATCAATTAACTCATCCAATTCTTCCAAGGCCTGATTCACGTCAATTCTTAAAGTGCCCAAGCTTGGTTGCTCTAATAGACTCAGTAGGTACTCGCGTTTACCCTGAACTACAGCAATTCGTTCTTTTATAGTCTGTAAATCCATAATTTTTTGCAATCCTTAACTATCTACAAATTTTAAATTAACGCAAAACAAAGGCTAGTCTGGAGACTATAGCTGTTCTCAATGCGGTGAAATACAGATGTTGTAAGTGTATGACATCGAAACATTTTGTACTTACCAGTTAATCTTAGCAGTGCCCTGCCTCTATCACTGTGTATTGCTTTCAACCAATAACCGCTATATTGCAAAACCCAACACCCTCATCCATGTTGGGTTTCGCGTTGTTCAACCCAAACTACGCGCAATGCTGGCAGATATTCTGGCCATTAAAGCGGGAAATCAGAACAGGCAATAGGAGAAACTGTTTCTTTGTTTCGATAACTTTTAACCAAAAGCAGAGTGTCTGCGGCAAAAATATGACACTTACTTTAGCCTGAGGTCTTTCCTAAGTTGTTGCTTATAGCAGATGATAGTAAAGCTGAAGTGTTAAGAATTTATACTAATCTAAGATCATGTTACGCCAAATTTCTTTGGGAACAATCGGTTTAATCGTTGGTAGCACATTAACTATCATGGGCTTTGTTGCCTATGCTGCTGATAATGCCACACTCAATCTTGTCGGTTTCTTTTACGGATTTCCTCTGTTGCTAGGAGGTTTGGCACTCAAAGCTAATGAACTCAAACCCATACCCTTCAGCCAACCGACGACGCCATCAGTCTTGTTACTAAGGCAGCAGCAAGCAACTGTTACCCAAAATAAGATTCGTAAGGATATCACCCGCTACTGCTACGGTCAAGATGCCCATTTAGATGGGGCGCTATCTTACTTGGGTCTAAGTCCTACAGATGAGGAAAGACCAGTAGTTACAGGATTGCGAGAAGCGGAAATTAATGGGGCTTATACCTTAATTTTAGAATTTGAATCGCCCTTAATACCAATTAATATTTGGCAGCAAAAGCAGGAAAAAATGATGAGCTATTTTGGACCGGGAGTAGAGGTACAAATTACACAGCCAGATGCCGATAAAATTGAATTGGCACTGATAAATACTCAGAAATAGCCAATGTTTCATGATCTGAGTTTGTAGTAATTACTTTAGTGCTGAGAAATTAAGGACTAAAGTCCTTACTACGAACCCACAAGATTGTATTGCTCAGGAATTATTTAAAAGTGCTCTATTTTTCTAAGCGCACTGCGTACCATTGTAAATATTGCCCTGGTCCGATATCTAACTCACAACTGCTATCAATTAAAGATTGAGCTTGTGCTTCCACAGTAGCAAATTTTTGTAAATCAGGTGGCAAGTCCTCAAAACTGAGTTTTCCTAAAACTATTTTGAGCTTTTCTAATAACTCGGAGGCTGTCATAAATTGTTCTGGTTGGTTGGTTTCTAGAACAACAAAATTATCCTGTTGATACATTAATGGATTGGGCATCGGGAACATCCCAAATTTTGATATTTACTATTATGCCGCTTTCAGACAAGAATAAAATCAGAAACTCAAGCAAGCAGTAGCTTACTTCAAGGTATTCCCAGAGCGTCAACTTGTCTTGGTGTCAAAAATCACTGCATAACTCAAGAGTCTAGTCTGTATTTGAAGTTTTCTAGAAAATGACGATTTAACTTCAAGACTAGGGAACTATAAGTGGTAGTATTTTCTGCCGTGTCTTTAGCGGGACAACAAGGCAAGAATTACCTTTGCGTTCCCAATACACACATTGCCTATGCAACCTAGTCATCTACCAATTCCTTTACCCAAAATAGTCGAGTATTCTATTGACCGACAGCAAGAATAGGCTGTTGTTAACAGCTTTAACAGTGTGCGATCGCCTATCGGTGATTTTGTTTAGGGGGTAAGTTTTCCCAGGTTTGCCCATACCGATATTCTCATTTTCTGTGGAACGCAACTCATGTCAGGCTTAAGCCCATTTTCTCTTTCCAAGCAACCGCCAGTGATTCTGGTGGCTGATGATGACAAAACCATCCGAGTGCTGTTGCGTAAAGCTATGGAACAAGAAGGCTATAGAGTGGTAGAGGTCAATGATGGTAAGCAATGTATAGACGCTTACGAGACTATCAAACCAGACATAGTTTTGCTTGATGCCCTGATGCCCGTAATGGATGGCTTTACTTGTTGTAAGCAGTTACTCAAAATTGCTAGGAATAACTTGATCTCAGCATTGGCAACATTTGATACTGATTCTGCTCTAGGTAATACTGTGATCTCCAAGCTATGGGAACGGACACCAATATTAATGATCACATGCTTAGACGATGAAGATTCGGTTAACCGTGCTTTTGAAGTAGGTGCAACAGATTACATCACTAAACCAATTCATTGGGCAGTTTTGCGTCAAAGATTACGCAGACTACTGCAACAAGCGCAAGTTTATAAACAGTTAGAGGCTGCAAACCAGGCTTTACAGCATCTTGCTAACGTCGATGGTTTAACTGGGTTAGCTAATCGTCGCCGCTTTGACGATTATCTGAATACTCAGTGGATTAATCTAGCACAGGAGGAGTTGCCCCTATCACTGGTTTTGTGTGATATTGACTTTTTCAAACTTTACAATGATCAATATGGGCATCCTGCCGGGGATCTTTGCTTACAGCAGGTGGGTGCTGTTCTTAATGATCAGGCGCAAAAAAATCAGGATTTAGTAGCACGTTATGGCGGTGAGGAATTTGCCGTAATTATGCCCAATACTCACGGTTCTGGTGCTGTTCATGTGGCTAAGGCAGTGCAAGCCGGAGTCAGAGATTTGCAAATTGTGCATGATGGCTCGGCGGTGAGTCGCTATGTCACCCTGAGCATGGGCGTGGCGACGGTCATTCCTACTTGGGAAACTTCACCCTCAGATTTAATTGTGGCAGCAGATCAGGCACTTTACCAAGCAAAAGAAGAGGGACGCGATCGCATCATTTTAAAGTCAGTGTTGGTCAATGATGCGTAATTCGTAATTACAAAAGGCCCTGTTACCTAGTTTTGCAGAAGTAGGTATAACTAAGCAGGATAAACTGGCAATGTGAAGTGAAACCATGCGCCACCGTTAGAGACTGAGTCCACCCAAATTTGACCGTAGTGGGCGCGAATAATCCTTTGGCATAGACAAAGACCGATGCCATAGCCTTCCGTACCTTGATCTCGTTGTAGGCGGAAGTGATTTTCAAAGATGCGATCGCGGTTCTCATCAGGAATTCCAGGCCCGGTATCGCCAATGCTGAACTGCACTTTTTGGGTAGTACGGTGTAGTCCAGCAACACTGATCTTGCCACCTTCTGGAGTATATTTAATCGCATTATCTAACAGATTGACTAAGACTTGGCGGACACGCTCTGGGTCGGCATAGACACTAGGCAAGTCTTTAGGGATATCTGTTTCTAGCTTTTGGGATTTAGCGATGTAGCGATCGCGTAATTCTTCCAACACATCCAGGCAGAGTTTGCCCAATTCCATTTTTTGCGGTATAATTGGTATCTCGGTATCGCTGCCCCGGCCCACCTGTAACAGATCGGCAATCATCCGGTCAATAATTTTTGTTTGACTCCGGGCTTGTTTTAACAAGTGCGCTGTCAGTGCTGGTTTAAGACGTTGGAATTCCCCAGTCTCCAAATTGTAATTAGATTGGAGTGTTTCTATAGCGATCGCAGCCGCAGTCAAGGGATTGCGGAGGTCGTGTGCCAATATAGAAATCACTCTATCTTTGAATTGTAGCTGCTCTTTGAGTTTCTCCTTTTCTTGCTTCAAGTGGAAAATCTCGTCTGAGAGTCTAATTAATTCGGCAGAGACAGCCACTGAGCGGATAGTCGATTTCGGCGATGACACTCGGCTATTGTCGTCAATCCGTTCTTGTAAGTCTTCCTGTAATTTTAAGTAGGCATCAACGGCGGTTTGCCAACGCGGCCACCAGGTTTTCAATTGGGCAATGATGTTACTACCCGCTATAACTTGCCTGGGTTCTGGATGAATTTTGATCAGAGATGGCGTCGCGACTAATTTAAAGTGTTCTGCCAAATAGGGTTGTTGCCCAACATCAATGATTTGAAGTTCAAAATTATACTCAGCTTGTAATTCCTTCAGGTAGGCACGTATTCGCTGTACTTGTTGTCGGGACTTGGGCCGTCCATCAACAAAAAGCAACAGCTGGAGTGGGGCCTCAGAATAAATAGGCTGATCCTGGGAAACTGGCATGTAATCGTGTTTCAGCACTGGTAACAACCCGGCGACGCTTTACAAAACCTAAAATGGACTGACAGTTGTCGATGGTCGTCGTTTTTTCTCAATTTAATATCTATTTTAGATTTTTCATACTCCTATCAGATCGGCATTTTTCACATGAGATACATCTTTTTCAGCCTTTTACTACCTTTTTGGTTAACTTCGGTCCCAAACAGTACCCAAAACCGTGATCATAAGCCGCCATCTGTCGCCAATCAAAATCTTTCGTCTGTAAAAGCAAATGAAAAATTTGATACTAAGTCTAAGAATTTAGTGCAGCAGCAGATCAATTTAATAGCTCGGATTGAAAAATCACTAATTGAGCCTGATGTCAATCCCCTACGGGCAGTGCGGGGACAATTAACCGTCCACGTTAAATCGGTGGAAGGGTTTCTTAGCCGTCAGTACCAAAGCCCTAAAACTTTGTGTACCTCAAGAGCTAATTTTGCGACAACAGATGGCTCTTTACCTGAGCAGTTAAATGAGTCACAAGTAAAAATTTACTGCTCTTTGTATACATCTAGCCAGGAATTGTTAAAACTTGTTCCCATACTAGATCGTTTATTGTCTCGCCGAGGTGAGTTAGCCCTAGTAAGACCCCTACCCCTAGTGAGTGGCGAGCGACAATTTGACTCAGTAATAGCGATCGCTCCAGTGCAGCGTCCCCAACTTGGTAAGCAAGGGACACCTCTATCTACGTGGGAACCGAATTTATCCCCAGCCTCTGCACCAATTATTGGTAGGAATGGGAAAACAGCCATAGCCAACTACATACCACCTGTGCAACCCGCGATCGCACCGCCAGAAGCAGCGATGACCACAGTTGCAACTGCCAAGCAATTGTTGACTACAGCACAACTAGCATTTCCCCCAGGAACTCAATTCACAAATCCTCAGGAAAATTCCGCAATCCTTGACCGCTTTGCTTACGACATTGATTCCCAAGAACCCCAGACTTACGCCAAGTTTTTGACATTGCCAAAAACTGGTATTTTCCGCGTATTGCCTGTAATAGCCTACCGACGTCCGCCGAATACCTTGCGGAATCGATTGCAAGCTACTGTTAGCGAACGCTATCCTTTCCCCTCTTTAGGTGAGACGCAGGGTGGATTTACTCCCAGTTTAGCACTTCATCTGGTGGGCGATCGCTTCAGTTTGCAGCATCAAGGGGTAGATTACAGTTTTATGGTGGATTTGGGTGATGTACCCCTGGAAAAGTTAGATCACAAGCTACAAGCTGTAGTTTTACCGAGGCGAGAATTTTTCCTCAACTACCAACCACCCCAGCAATTAGAAAGCTTACAAGTAGAAAGGCGGCGATTCATCACTGGTAAAGACCAGAACTGGAACTTAAGCCAAGCAATCATGGCTGATGCTCCAGCTGAATTGAACCACACTTATTTAGTGCGATCGCTCCAATTTCAACTACCAGAGATGATTTTAAGCGGTAATTCAGCTTCTCGACAAAAAGGCCGAGGTTCAGACCAATTACAACAGCTACGCAGCAGCGATATTATTCTCGCCTTTCGACCAGTCCGCCGCCGTTCCGATGGTAGTTACACCGTTCTATGGCGAGTTTTACATCAGTTGTCCAACCCACAAATTGCAGATTTAGAAGACTATGTGAAATAACCAAATTATCGCGGTTTTCAGACGAGTGAAGTACAGTTTTAAATCGCAAAACCTGTAGGGGCGGGGTTTCCCCGCCCTTGATTGTGTTGCGTTCAACCGAGAAAGGCTATAAATCTAGACCGTCTGCGCTAGGGTAAGTATTGACACTAGATTTGTGAATTCCTGTGCTGCCTCGTAAACGTCCAGCCGTATTTTTGAGTTTGGCTGTTTTACTAACTTCTCTGACAGCCTGTGCTAATGCTCCAGTTGCGAAAAACTTGGAGCAATCTTTAGCACCAGATCCCAACCTGCAAGACAATCCAGTTATCTTTGGCAAAGCTCAGACTAATGAGCCACCGACGCGGCAAAATGAATCAACTATTCAGTTACCTACTGATTTTCCTAAAGATATCCCCCTGTATCCCAACGCCAAGCTAGAAGCAGTTACACCTGTTGCTAACTCAGAAAATCAAGTATCAACGCGCTGGGTGAGTTCTGAACCCAGCAATTTTATCACCAGCTTTTACCGTAGTCAGTTGCAAGATAACAACTGGCAAATTTTGCAGCAACCTCCCGATGATCTAGGCGGTACTTTTGAAGCGCGGCGTCATGATTTGGCTCTAAAAGTTGCTATACAGGCGAAATCAGTCACTAATCCCGCACCTAATCAACCACAAACAGCGACTGAACTACTAATTGAGTACTCACCCAATAGTACAAAAACGGCGCAAAATCCTAGCGATGTTCCCCAACCAGGAGATCCTACGTTTATTGGCCCAGTACCACCTACAAATTTGGTAACGCAACCAGGAAGCATACCTGATAATCAAGCAACTCCTACAGCTACACCTGGATCTCAAGTCTTCACTGATTTAAACAATGCACCGCTAGAATTGCGGCAACATATACAAGACTTAGCTAAGTTAGGTGTTTTTTCCCAAGCATCCCAGTCAAATAAGACTATTGATACTGCAAACAGCCAATTTGCACCTGCCAAAACTATCACTCGTCGAGAATATGCCAGTTGGCTAGTGACGGCTAATAACGCCATGTATGCGAATCATCCAGCAAAACAGATTCGCCTAGTATCGACAAGCACTCAACCAGCTTTTAGTGATGTACCAGCAAAAGACCCTGACTTTCCAGTAATCCAGGGATTAGCGGAAGCTGGGTTAATTCCTAGTGCTTTGTCTGGTGATGCTACAGCAGTATTATTTCGCCCTGATGCACCCCTAACGCGAGAGCAATTGATACTGTGGAAATTACCCTTGGATACGCGTCAGGCTTTACCTGCTGCTAACCTAGATGCAGTTAAACAAACCTGGGGTTTTCAAGATGCAGGGAAAATTGACCCCAAAGCCTTAAGAGCAGTTTTAGCCGATTTTCAAAATGGTGAGCAATCGAATATTCGCAGAGTGTTTGGCTACACAACCTTATTTCAACCTAAAAAACCAGTGACTCGCGCTGAGGCTGCTTCTGCTTTATGGTACTTCGGTACTCAAGGTGAGGGGATATCAGCTGTGGAAGCGTTGAAGTTGAAGCTTTCTAAGACTTCCAGCCTACCATGATCATATATTTTTTTCGGGTCGTCATACGTATCATTTCGACAAGCGATCGCGCTAAATCCGCCTTGGTTTTAAAGCGGATTTTAATGTGTGGGCACGTTTAAGTAATTAGGAATAGCACCTTGTAGCCAAATAAAATGATTTTTTTGGCAGAACGATCGCTGACGACCAGGGAAACCTAAAAAATACTAACAACTACCTAGGATATGTGCTCAATGATGCTTTTGAGGAGCGATCGCTAATTTTATGGTTGGATGGTGCTCATAAAAAATGCTCCGGAATTGTGACGATTAAGCTAGAATTGTTAAAGCTTCTTTACAGAATTTGCTGAAGATTCTTAATTCTGTTAAAACAGCCTCGCATCCAAGCATTTCGATGTAAATCTGAAAACCCCCTCTAGAGTCTATATAAAGTTTTTATGACGCTCCCAATTCGTAACGTCGCCATTATCGCCCACGTTGACCACGGTAAAACGACCCTGGTTGACGCACTCCTCAAACAATCCGGCATTTTCCGCGAAGGCGAAGACGTTCCGGATTGTGTGATGGACTCCAACGCCTTAGAGCGAGAGCGCGGCATCACTATTCTGTCGAAAAATACAGCCGTTCGCTACAAAGAAACACTGATTAATATTGTTGATACTCCTGGACACGCCGACTTTGGTGGTGAAGTGGAACGGGTACTCGGCATGGTTGACGGATGTCTTCTAATTGTCGATGCCAATGAAGGCCCTATGCCCCAAACACGCTTTGTGCTGAAAAAAGCTTTGGAAAAAGGGTTACGCCCCATTGTTGTGATCAACAAAATCGACCGCGCTAAAGCTGACCCCCACGTTGCTGTGGATAAAGTTTTGGATCTGTTTTTAGAATTAGGTGCAGACGAAGACCAGTGTGATTTTACCTACCTGTTTGCTTCCGGTATGGGCGGCTATGCCAAGGAAAGCATGGAAGCAGAGGCGGTAGACATGCAACCCCTGTTTAATGCGATTCTGCAACACGTTCCACCACCAGTAGGCGACATCAACAAGCCCCTACAATTGCAAGTCACAACCCTAGATTATTCTGAATACTTGGGACGGATTGTCATTGGCAGAATTCACAACGGTACTATTCGGGCTGGACAGCAAGCGGCTCTAGTTACAGAAAGTGGCTCCATTGTCAAGGGTAAAATTACCAAGTTGATGGGCTTTGAAGGGTTAAAGCGAGTGGAAATGGAAGAAGCCACCGCAGGTTACATTGTTGCCGTGGCTGGTTTTGCGGATGCTTACATTGGGGAAACAATCACAGACCCCAACGAACCCCAAGCTTTACCACTAATTAAAGTGGATGAGCCTACCTTACAAATGACCTTCTGGGTAAACGATTCACCCTTTGCTGGTCAAGAAGGTAAGTTAGTAACATCAAGACAAGTGCGCGATCGCCTCTTCCGCGAACTAGAAACTAACGTTGCTCTCCGCGTTGAAGAAACCGATTCTCCTGATAAATTCCTCGTTTCTGGTCGTGGGGAACTCCACCTAGGCATCTTAATCGAAACCATGCGCCGGGAAGGCTTCGAGTTTCAAGTATCCCAGCCACAGGTAATTTACCGCGAAATCAACGGTCAACCTTGCGAACCTTATGAACTCTTAGTTTTAGACATTCCTGGTGATGCTGTTGGTAGCTGCATCGAACGTCTAGGACAACGCAAAGGCGAAATGCAAGATATGCAACCTGGAAGTGGCGATCGCACCCAGCTAGAGTTCGTCATTCCCGCCCGTGGTTTGATTGGTTTCCGTGGTGAATTCATGCGGATGACCCGTGGTGAAGGTATTATGAACCACAGTTTCCTAGACTACCGTCAACTTAGTGGTGATATTGAAGCCCGTAACAAAGGCGTTTTAATCTCCTTTGAAGAAGGCGTTTCTACCTTCTACGCCATGAAAAACTCTGAAGATAGAGGATCATTCTTTATCACTCCCGGCACTAAAGTTTACAGAGGTATGATTGTCGGTGAACACAATCGTCCCCAAGACTTGGAACTCAATGTTTGCAAGACGAAGCAGTTAACCAACCACCGTGCTGCTGGTGGCGATGAACTAGTGCAGTTGCAAGCACCAGTAGATATGAGCCTAGAACGTGCTTTGGAGTACATCGGCCCTGATGAGTTGGTGGAAGTTACACCCCAATCAATTCGGCTGCGGAAGATGTCGAAGAAGTTGGCGAAACGGTAATTAAAAATTCTGAATTAATCTAAGAAGCCCACTAATGTGGGCTTTTTATTTTGTTATTGATATCCTTTTTAAGGGATTAAATGACAACGCTTTATACACTTGAACTCCATAGCTGTATGTAGCTTAGAAATTAATCGCCACATCTTCTACAGCAATGCGAGTACCGATAATGCAGGGTTTTCCACTCCGCACATCAGGAGCGATGTCTACGACGGGCTACGCCTACGCAATATGCTCTCGACTGACTAATTGCATTAGTGAATCTTCCATATCTGTTCCATTATTTAATAACATAGAGTTTTACTGTCTCTTACAAAGTGAGATGTAGAAATATACCACCAGAATGCCTGCTTGAACAATCTGAGGGATGCCTACGGCGGCAAGCGATCGCTCAACACTACTTAATGCTTCAACCTATACTAGAAACAGTAGACCATAACAATCTTGCTCTCAAAATACCACTGATTCCAACATTTGAGCCGATTTTGCTTGTAACGAAATCATGAAACATATTGGATTGACACCAGGAGAAATCAGAGTTCCAAAAAGCACGACTCTAGAGGAGTTCTTAAAACTTCCATATATTGAGGAATCACCAGCTTGGGAATATATTAACGGAGGGGCAATTCAAAAACCTATGGGAGGAGGTAAACACAGCTTACTGCAAAAACATTTAGTTGCAGTGATTGATGCATTGGGCAGTAATTACGAAGCTTTTCCGGAATTGCGCTGTACCTGCGGTAATCGTTCAGTAGTTCCGGATGTGGTTGTGATCTCCACAAATCAACTACCATTGGATGAGAACGGTGATATTATTGACGGCGGAATTGATTTTGCACCTGCTTGGGTAATTGAAATTCTTTCCCCTGCTCAAAGTCAAACTAAAGTAACTGGCAATATTTTACATTGTTTGAGAAATGGTAGTCAGCTAGGATGGTTGATTGATCCAAGTGAGCGCTCTATTTTAGTTTATCAGCCTAATTCTTTACCAGATTTATTAGCAGGAAAAGATATATTACCAGTGTTAGAAGATTTGAATTTAACACTCTCTGTCGATGAAATTTTTGCTTGCTTACAGCGAAGAAATTAACATTATTCCTCAGAGCCACAGGGAATAGACTTATCAATTTGCTTCTCCAGAGGGGTACACTATAAACCTTTAATTATTTACCCAGAGTTGAGAGATGTTTTCACCCAGTGGGAATAGGTGATCGCTGATTGGCGAGATACGACTCATCAGTATATTCTCAGTAGATTGAATGTTCAATTAAAATTTTTATAGTATTTTCAGTGTTAATACTTAAGTATTTTTCTCGTATCTGTATATAATCAAGCTGAATCCCAGTTATAAACCTTCCAGGTATAGCTCTTGACAAAATTGGGAACATCTGAACTTGTCAAGGATGAATTCAAGATTGGTTGAAGTAGAATTTTACGGAGCGTTTTATGCTGCGATCGTTCAAAAAAACACTGGTATTGGCAATAATATTGGTGTTTTCTTTCATCGTATTTCCTAACCCAGCACTAGCTTTGGTGCCATTTGCAAGTCAATTTACAGCCACAGATACTTGCGAAGCACTAGCCTCAATTAGAAAAGGAACTAACCCCAACAATGTGAGATTGCAGATAGGTCAGACTTATCAAGTAGTTGGGAAAAACAAAGATATCCCTTCTCACTACCTTGTGGAAATTACTGATGCCAACCCTCCTCAGCGTTGGGTGGCTACTAGTTGTGTTAACCTTGCTGAATCTCCTTCTGAGCCACCTTCTGAGCCAATTGTTGTCAAGCCTCCTGTGATTCCAGTTGCTACCAAAAAGGACTACTTATTAGCTGTCAGTTGGCAGCCTGCTTTTTGCGAGAGTAAACCTGAAAAACCTGAGTGCAAACGACTAGCTGCAAACCCCAGTCTTCCTGAAGCTAGCAATTTCACTTTACATGGTCTGTGGCCTCAACCTAAATCGAATATTTACTGCGGTGTCAGTAATAGTGATTTGGCTTTTGATGAAGGGAAAGGGAGAGACTGGTCAAAGCTACCACCCATAGAGAAAGAGCTTTCGCCTGAGACTTGGGAAAAGCTACAAGCAGTGATGCCTGGAACCCTATCAAACCTGCATCGGCATGAGTGGATTAAGCATGGCACCTGTTATGAAGGTACGCCAGAGGAATACTATGCCGAGTCAATTGTCCTGCTCGATGAATTTAACAAATCGCCAACACAAGTCTTAGTTGCTAGCAATATTGGTCGCCAACTTGCCATCAAGTCTATTGATCAAGCCCTGACATCTTTTGGACCTAAGTCTGGCGATAAGATAGAGGTAAAATGCAAAGATTCACTACTGGGCGAATTTTGGATTAATCTTGCAGGTCAGATTACCCTAGACACCCCAATTGCAGGCCTGCTTCCCAATAGCCCAAATGCCAAGCTTGAGCAGTTTAAGTCTTGTCGAATTGATGATGCCCGCGATTAATTAAAGCTGTAAAGCGGTTGGGTCTAAGCATAAGACCCAACCATTAAACTCCAGCAACGAAGACGTAAATAGAACCAACCCAGTAGAATTGGGAGAAATTTACTCTTTGTTTGAGTATCTGAAAGGTTGCTTTTAAGCTTCTTTGGTCTATCCAACTAACATAAGGTTGGAGTTTGTGATTATATGAGGCTGAAATCCGTTATTGTGACCAAATAGTTCTCCAAAACTGGAGAAGCTATATGAAACGTTATTGACCCGCTCTCCGATGTTTTGTGTCACGGTGAGTTGTCCTAAAGAAAAATTACCTGCTCTAGCAACACCATCAAAGTCAGCGATGGTATGAGTCGCATCACCACCAGTTCTGAAGGCTGTGGGTAACTCAACAGAGTGAAATGTGAAGATCGTATCTTCATCGGCGGCGGAGATATACAGGGTATTGAATAAACCTTGACTGTTCAAGTTCAGATTTTGGATCTCTTTCAATGGCACACTATCCAGAGTAAAGACTTCAGAATGAACTAGAGTGTCATCATTGAAAGCTTTAACGAGAATCTCTGCTTCATGATCAGAGGTAATGTGATCAATATTGATGATGGCATCCATCGCCTCGAAGTTTGCAACCTTGATACCCAGAACATCATCTGCATCAACCGGGTTCTTGCCAATACCCTCGCCCTGATCTAGCCAGGTGCGATCGCTAAATCGATTTCTTCTGTGAGAGTCTTCGTAAATCAGTTTTCCATTCTCAAATGCCTGCATGGTCAGTTTGCCTAATTGTTGACCAAAACTGAGGTTAATAGACAAGCTATAAGTGAAGGTGCGGGATTCATCTACTTCTCCGGTAGGTCCCGTAATCTCGAAAGATGTCAGATCGGCTGGCAGGGTAGAAACCGAATCTTCTTCCAATTCAAAAGCCAGAAAGCGATGAACTGAGTCATCTACAATGCCGATTTGAGATACCATAGTATTTATAGATCCTAATAGTTGATTGTTTTGCAGGGATGAGCTAAATCAGCATCACAAAGTTGGCTTCTTGATACCGAAGAAGCCTTACACCGCAGTGGCTCACCTATTGTCTATTGCCGACCTACACTAAGTTTAGGAATCAAAGCCGACTGTTCTGTGAGTGTCAATAAACATCGCAATGATATTAATGAGCAAAGGGATATATCCTCTTTGGGGTCTAAGAGGAAAAATCAATCAAAGGTTTGTTGTAATTCCAACAATTTGATAATAGTGGCTTTTGCTTTTGCAGTGCAGCCATAATGGCTAGAATGTATAAAATTAGAACCTAACTGCTTTTTTATTGATGGCGATTGAGACATCAAGTAACAATCAGTCATAATTTAGTGATTGCTACCATGTCGATTTATTTGATAACGATCGCCTCCAGCTAGAGTTGTCTTCTCTTGGGTTAAATTTTACATATCTACTGTTGGGGATTGTCCAGAGTCAAGAATCCAGCATGACTCTGGACTGTGAACTAAAAAGATCCACTAATCATCCCGGCAAGTAACACAAAACCAATCCAGACGTTTTGGCGGAACATCTCACCGTAAGCAGGGTTAGGTAATTCTGGCTTCCTTAAGCGTAGAGACTGCCAAATCCAGCCGATGGCGGCAATTACTAAGCTGATCCAAAAGACGATATTTAGGTGCATGGAAATACCTAACCAAGCAAGTAAAACCACCGTACCCGTAAAGAAAATCGCTACGGCTGTAGGGGCAAAATTACCAAAGAATAGGGCACTAGAATTAATCCCAATGCGTTGATCATCTGCGCGATCGCTCATGGCATATACAGTATCAAATCCCAATGTCCAGAGTACAGTCGCACCCCACAGTAACCAAGTGGGTTGGGAAATATCTTGTGTGACTGCACTCCAGCTAATCAACACCGCAAAACCCCAAGCAATTGACAGCACTAGTTGGGGTACGGGGAAGACACGCTTGGCACCAGGGTACAATAGAATCACGGGTACTGCTGCCACAGATAACCAAAAGCTAAGGGCGTTCAGATAGAAAGCCATCCCCGCAGCACATGCCAACGCCACGATCGCCACAACAATACCTACTTTAATAGATAATGTGCGGGCAGCAAGGGGGCGATCGCGGGTTCTTTCCACTTCTGGGTCAATATCTCTATCCCACAAATCATTGACCACACACCCAAGGGCACTGGTGGCGAGAGTACCTAAGATAATCACTCCTACCAAGGGTAGAGGTGGTTTACCAGTGGCCGCCAAACATACAGCCCAAAGGGCGGGAATCATCAAAATTAGTCGTCCCTCCGGTTTATGCCACCGCAGCAGCCGGATAATTACAAGCCATACATGTTCCTGGTTGCGTTCTGGCGTTGTGAGCATAAAAATCAAAAAACTACTTTAGCTAGATGAATTAACACATCTTTATATATATAGAATATCCTTATTTGCTATTTGTATAATCACAGCCTACAATGGCAACTTTGGATACATCCAAATCGTCACTTTAGTTGTTGGCAGCAGGGTGAATACTCGTACTCAGGCAATGTCTTTAGACGTTACACCTGAGAAGAGATTGGTTTCGCATCATTAATAGTGCTGATTTTTTGACACACCAGCCTTTACCATCCTTCCTTTAATAGAGAGAAAACTAGATGCTGAGTTTAGTTTCAGCTAGCTGGGAGAGTATTTCAACTCCAACAGTTAAGCAACACCGAATTATTGCTGCCATTGACCTGGGAACGAATTCTCTGCACATGGTAATTGTGCGGATTGACCCCACTCTCCCAGCTTTTACTATTATTGCTAAAGACAAAGAAACCGTCAGGTTAGGCGATCGCGATCTCAAAACTGGGCATCTCAAACCAGAAATTATTGACAAAGCGATCGCTGCTCTGCGACGCTTCCAAGAAGTTGCCAAAACTTTGAATGCTGAAACCATTATTGCTGTAGCAACTAGTGCGGTGCGGGAAGCCCCCAATGGGCGAGATTTTTTACACAGGATAGTAGATGAGTTAGGTTTAAGCGTCGACCTGATTTCTGGTCAAGAAGAAGCGCGACGCATTTACCTCGGTGTGTTGTCGGGGATGGAATTTCACAACCAGCCTCACATCATCATTGATATTGGCGGCGGTTCCACAGAAATTATTTTGGGAGATAGCCATGAACCGCGTACCCTCACCAGCACAAAAATCGGTGCAGTGCGACTCACTGGTGAGCTAATTCACACCGACCCCATCAGTAACCTAGAGTTTCAATACCTGCAAGCTTATGCACGCGGTATGTTGGAACGAGCTACAGAAGATGTCTTGGCAAATTTAGAGTTGGGTGAAACACCCCGTTTAGTTGGCACCTCTGGCACAATTGAAACCCTGGCGCTGATTAATGCGCGGGAAAAGTTGGGTGTTGTACCTTCCACACTCAATGGCTACCAATTAAGTCTCAAAGACTTGCGGGAATGGGTAAATCGCCTGCGGAAACTATCTAATGCCGAACGAGCTGCCATACCCGGTATGCCAGAAAAACGGTCTGAAGTTATACTAGCAGGCGCAGTAATTTTACAGGAAGCTATGACCCTTTTGGGTGTCGATTCAGTAACAACGTGTGAGCGTTCCCTCCGCGAGGGTGTAATCGTGGACTGGATGCTAGCCCACGGTTTAATTGAAGACAGACTGCGGTTTCAAAGTTCCATTCGCCAGCGCAGTGTCCTCAAACAGGCTAACAAGTACCAAATTAATTTAGAACATAGCGATCGCGTTGCCGCCTTTGCCTTAAGTTTATTTGACCAAACACAGGGTTCACTACACTACTGGGGTGAAGAAGAACGACAATTGCTATGGGCAGCTGCGGTGCTACATAATTGCGGTCACTATATCAGCCATTCATCTCACCATAAACACTCTTACTATCTCATTCGTAATAGTGAACTACTGGGTTATACCGAGACTGAAATTGAAGTCATTGCTAATTTAGCTCGTTATCATCGCAAATCGCCTCCCAAGAAAAAGCATGAAAATTACCGCAACTTGCAAACCAAACAACACCGACAAACAGTCAGTCAATTGAGTGCAATATTAAGATTGGCAGTTGCTTTAGATAGACGACAGATTGGCGCAATAGAACTTGTGCAATGTGAATATTATCCCCAATTCCAGCAGTGTAACCTGATAATTTTACCCTCACATCCTGATGATGAATGTGAGTTAGAACTTTGGAGTTTGGATTACAAAAAAGGAGTATTTGAAGCAGAATTTGGTGTAAAACTAGTGGCAACTTTAGAGCCTAGTAAATATTCCAATAAGCTGTCAAATCACATTTAAATTGCCCACAGAATTAACACTGTGGGTTGAGAGAGTGTAAACTTATTGGGCGAATATAATTCGCTATTACGCAAGCCAAGCTCCTAACCTAGCCCTTTCAAGGTCACTCGTGAAATTTCTTTTTTTCTCTCTGCTGACTTTGCTTCTCTGCGGTTAAAAACTAATTAATTTAACCGCAGAGAACATGGAGGTGGAGGTAAGAGGTTATGGTGCGCTGCTTGTTCAATAGCAAGGTGATATATCCTGAGTATTTTTGAATCTGCATCGGATATCCGCAATCGATATAATTTTTCTTTTTGGGATAGTTTAATTGTTGCTTGTGCGCTGTCTGCAAAAGCAAGTATTCTTTATTCTGAAGATATGCAAGATGGTTTAGTAGTAGTTAGTCAATTAGAAATTGTGAATCCGTTTAGATAAAAACAGAGGCTTTATACCAAATTTAAGATTCAAAATACCCTCCGGTAAGCCCAAAGCACTACATGATACGAGACACTACACGCACACAAAGTGACACAATTCGGTAAAATTATGTAAAGCAATCTCTGCACCTATTCAACAAAGGCATCAGCAAACCCATGCAGATGAAATCCAGTGCGTCTCAATTCCCTTTCGCCACAGTACTATTAATTGCCCCCTTTTTCCTGTGGGGGACGGCGATGGTGGCAATGAAAGGAGTGATACCCCATACAACGCCGTTATTTATGGCAGGAGTGCGTTTATTACCGGCTGGGGTGTTAATTCTCATCACAGCAGCACTCATGGGTAAATCCCAGCCCAAAGGATGGGCGGCTTGGTTGTGGATTGCCTTATTTGCATTGGTGGATGGAACGCTATTTCAGGGCTTTTTAGCAGAAGGATTAGTCAGAACTGGTGCGGGTTTGGGGTCTGTGATGATTGACTCTCAACCCTTGGCCGTGGCCTTATTATCCTTGTGGCTATTCCAAGAACATATTGGTTTGTGGGGATGGCTAGGGCTAGGATTGGGAATATCAGGCATTAGTTTAATTGGCTTACCTGATGAGTGGATTTTCCATCTGCTGGGTGTAGGTGCAGATATTACAATTGGTAACTGGCAACAGTTGTTTGCTTCCGGTGAGTGGTTGATGCTGTTAGCAGCACTGTCAATGGCCGTAGGAACAGTATTAATCCGGTTTGTGATGCGATATGCCGATCCAGTAGTCGCTACAGGATGGCATATGATTTTGGGTGGATTACCGTTATGGGGCATGTCATCGGTTTTTGAATCCCAGCAGTGGGAGAATATCAGCACATCTGATTTTTTAGCACTGGGATATGCCACAGTATTTGGTAGTGCGATCGCTTATGGATTGTTTTTCTACTTTGCTTCTAGCGGTAGTCTCACGAGTCTAAGTTCCCTCACCTTTCTCACACCCGTTTTTGCCCTGCTATTTGGTAATCTCTTTCTCTCAGAAGTCCTCACTCCGTTGCAATGGGTGGGAGTCTCCCTGACTTTAGTTAGTATTTATTTGATCAACCAGCGTGACAACTTGGCAAGGGACAAAACTACTACGCACCAGCAAGCTATTTTAGAACCATCTACCGCCAAACAAGTCAAGCCCATAACTCTAACGGTAAGGGAGTCAGAACCAGAAATTTTGCCCTAATTTGAGGAGATAAGGGAGATCGGGTGATGGGGGAGGTATTACCCAATACCTCCCTTGACAATTTTTTATCAGAATAAGAGTTAACTTTTAGACAACTTGAAGTTATCGTGGTATCGATAAATCAACAAGTACTTTTTGTCTGAAACTCGCAATATGAGGTTATGCTATTCCTCGATATCTATATTTACCTGCTGTATTTGCCTGGGTTTATACCATAGTCCGGCGAATCCAGCGACACCTGACTTAACGCCTAAAATTTTAGAACTTGCACAAGCCAGTTCTACAGCAGTTGCCAAACAGCCGATTTTGAAACTTGGTGATACAGGGCAGGATGTGCAAGCTCTGCAAACCCAATTAAAAGATTTAGGATACTATGACGGGGCGATTAACGGCCAATACGGGGAAAGCACGAAAATCGCTGTATCTCAATTTCAAAAAGCCAAAGGCTTGGTAGCAGATGGTATTGCTGGTAAGGATACTAGGGAAAGTCTACAAGCAGCAGTAGTTGCCAAGGCTTCATTTGTGGCTGCTCCCACACCTAAACCTCAACCTAGTTTTCAAAGTCAGTCAAGCCAAAGGGGCTTTATTTGGTGGTCACTATTGGGACTGGGACTTCTAGGAGGTGTTGGTATCATCCTTTATTTGATCAGGCGCTTTAGTCAAGTCAAACAAGTTGCTGAAACTGATACTGAAACTGGCCAAGAACCCGTTCAAAAGTCGTCAACAGAGCTGGAGAAGACGCCCAATCCAGATGAAAGCGTCCCAATGGAAGAAAGTCACCAACCTGTAACCACATCCATATCTACCAAATTGCTGCCACCAGAACAAACCTCCCGTTTGGCTAAAATTAGTATCGTTGAGGAATTAATTAAAGATTTGCACAGTGCTGATCCTAATCAGAGACGCAAGGCGATTTGGGATTTGGGTCAGCAGGGTGACTCACGAGCAATTCAGCCACTGTTAGACCTGATGATGGATGTAGATTCGCAACAACGCAGCTTAATTTTGGCGGCTGTGGGGGAGATTGGTATCCGCACACTAAAACCTATGAACCGTGCTTTAGCAATTTCCATGCAAGATGAAAGCCCACAAGTGCGGCAAAATGCCATCCGTGACTTGACTCGTGTTTACGACATGATGAGTCAGATTAGCCAAATGTTACGCCATGCACTGGAAGACCCTGATGCTGAAGTCCAGTCAACAGCAAGGTATGCTCTCAGTCAGATGAATCGTATGCGTACAGTACCTGAGCAACAGAGTCCACCGGAAGATATGCACCAAGGGACTTCCAATTAAAAAATATCTAGGGGAGAAAAATTCGATAGTTTATTTTTTTGGAGTTTTCACAGGTAATCAAAATTAGCTCTATAAATATTTCAACTGAATACTCACCTTAGTATTTGGCCCTGCTACTAAAAATGCTGCGTCGCCGAATTTGGGAGGTTTGGTAGTCACTTCTGGGTTTCTGGAAAAACCAAAGCCTTCGTTGGGCATACCGAAACCATTGCGATTGAGGGTGAGGTCTTTATTTTGATCGTGCATCACAGCAATTGCATAACTACCGGCTTTTAAATTCTCAAAGGTCATCTTTACAGGGATGTCGGTAATCTGGGTGCATTGCTTTTGTAATACGCGATCGCGTTGATTAGGAAATCCTTTACTATTTGCAAATATACTGGCGCAGACTTGTCCTTTTTGATTTTTAAATCCATCAATTTCTACGGTGAGGTTGCCACTTAAATTTGCCCTGGCGTTCAATGTCCACGCAAAATTTCCTATTACTGCTAGCAGCAGCAAACTAAATCGGCATCTTTTAAACATAAAATTTTCGGTGCGATCGCTTTTTTGATATGTTTAGCCAGGGATGAGAGCAAGTTTATTGGCTCTAGCTGACAATGAAACTTTTATGGTTGAGAATTGCCATAAAATTAACTATCTATTTACTATTATAAAATATATCAATTTGAGCAACAATACCCCCGAATTATCAGGCAGGTGAGGAATTGAATTTGGCTAAATTGAGGATGACTATAAATGTTCTCGATTGAATGCGGCGATGGGATAGCCATCAGGATCAATTACAAAAGCAGCATAATAATTAAGTAAACTGTCTGGTCTGTGTTCGATGAAGTTAGCGTTTATCACAGCTACCCCTCAAAACGCCAAGCTGGGAAGTGGTACCTTTGTTGGTAGCGCCCACTTGATTGCTCAATTGCGATCGCAGGGTCATACTGTTGATGTCTTTGCTCCCACTAAGTCATCCGGGCCTTTGGGTTATACGGTGCATCGTTTCCTGTGGAACTGGCAACTCAATCCCCGTAGCTTCGATGACTATGATGTGGTGGTGGGGATGGATATGGATGGTTATACAATTAGCGATCGCATCCAACCGCCTTTTGTGGCTTATATTAACGGTACGATCGCCGATGAGGCCAAATTTGAGCGGGGTTTGGTGCGGACGGCTTTAGAGTTAATGGGTAAAGCCGAAAGCGTTAGTGTCCATCGTGCCAATATGGTGATTACCCTGAGTGAATATTCCCGCGTTAGGCTAGCTCAACTTTACAAATATAGCGGCGATATCCACGTTGTCGCGCCCCCGTTCGACCTCCAGGGATGGGATGCAGCCTTAGCATCAGCAACTGCAAATGAAAAAATCACCCAGAGTACACATCCCACCGTGTTGTGTGTGGGAGTGCAATATCCCCGCAAAAATGTGGCTACCTTAATTCGCGCTACCGCCATTCTGCGTCATCAAGTGCCAGATGTGGAAGTGCGAATTGCTAGTAAGGGCCCAGAGTGGGAAAATCTGCGGCGTCTCGCCCAAGAACTGGATTTAGACCAGCAGGTGACGTTTTTGGGTTACATTCCCTATGAGGAACTGGTGAAAGAATATATCCGTTGTCATGTCTTCTGCTTACCAAGTCTGCAAGAAGGCTTTGGGATTGTGTTTGCGGAAGCAATGGCAACTTGCAAGCCAATTGTGGCCAGTCGTTCGACCTCTACGCCAGAGTTGATTACAGATGGCGTCCAAGGTTTATTGGCGACACCTTTAGATGCAGAAGATTTAGCACACCAGTTAGCAGAAATTCTCTTATCACCCGCAAAAAGTCAAGCGATGGGCAAAGCAGGTCGCGCTAAAGTTTTAGAATTTAATGCCCCAGCGATCGCCCAATGTTTTAGCCAGTTATTGACTAAACTTTAAAATCAGTTAACCATTTAGCCACTAGCCAATTCTTCATCTGACCCATGCAAGTTACCTCTGTCGGTCTAATTAGGCGATCGCTGTTTGTCTTTCTCCTGGGTCTATTTTTACTGACTCTCGGTGGTTGTCAGACTGTCAATCCCACAAATAAAGAAGTTGTGCACCTGACCCTTTGGCATGGTATTAATCCACCTCCCAATCGAGATGTTTTTCAAAAACTAGTAGACCGATTTAATCAGAACCATCCTGATATTGAGGTGGAATCTATTTATGCAGGTCAACTTGACCAACAAATACCGAAAGTTTTAACCGCAGTTATCGGCAATGTCCCACCAGATATTTTATTTTTTAACCCGCAAATTACAGGTCAATTTGTAGAATTAGGAGCAATTCGCCCTCTGGAAGATTGGCTCAATAATTCACCAATGAAATCCGAAATTATTCAGAATTGCTTTGGTGAGATGGAGTTAAACGAGCATATTTGGTCAGTCCCCTTATTTGCAGGGAATATCAGCTTATTTTACCGACCAGATTTGTTTAAAGCCGCAGGAATTACCGAGTTACCAAAAACCTGGGCAGAATTGCGAGAAGTGGCGAAAAAACTCACAATAGACCGGAATGGCGATGGGACTCCAGAACAATATGGTCTATTGATGCCCCTTGGTAAAGGAGAATGGACAGTATTTACATGGTTTCCTTTCTTATTAGGTAATGGTGGTAACATCGTCGAAAATAACAGCCCAAACTTAGCCAATCCCCAAGCGATCGCTGCTTTGCAATTTTGGCAAGATTTGATTAAAGATGGTTCGACAAAATTCTCGGCTCCAGAACGCGGATACGAAGAAGATGATTTTATTGCTGGTCGTGTGGCGATGCAGTTAACTGGGCCTTGGACTTTTATTATGAAAAGCCAAGTTGATTATGCTGTCCTACCAGTTCCTAGTAATGTGCAACCAGCAAGTGTACTGGCTAGTGGCAATATGTTTGTGATGAAAACCACACCCCAAAGAGAACAGGCATCTCTGAAGTTTTTGCAATATGTTGTTAGTGAAGAATTCCAAACCGAATGGAGTATCAGTTCAGGTTTTTTACCCGTAAATACGAAATCGGCTCAAAGTCAGGCTTACCAAGAATATATCAAGCAAAAACCCGTGATGAAAGTTTTTCTTGAGCAAATGTCTGTAGCCGGTTCTCGACCAATTATTCCTGGCTATAGTCGCTTGTCTGATAGTTTGGGTCGAGCTATAGAAGCTACTATGCTAGGTGCATCTCCAGAAACAGCCTTGAAAAACGCCCAAGCACGGCTCGATTTAATGCGGAATTGATATTCGCCACCATAAACTATGTGGTCAGGGCGAACAACCGTTCTTTGTTTGCTACATGGTATTGGGGTATTGCTTTTTTGTCATATTTGCGTTTATGCTCCAAATCAAAATTTGCAAAAGTTTTCAACGCATACCTAATTGATGAAATCCAAAATCTTACCAGCGCCCCTGAAACCTGGTGACTTGCTGCGAGTTATTGCCCCTAGTGGTGCTTTGCGAGAGTTTGAGGCATTTGAGCGGAGTCTAGAAATTTGGCGATCTCGTGGCTACTGTGTAGAAATCCTACCAACAATTGATGAGCAATGGGGCTATCTCGCTGGCAAAGATGACAGCCGTCGCCACCAACTAGCCACTGCCTGGAATGATCCCAACTGTCGGGGTATTCTTTGTGCTAGAGGTGGTTTTGGGAGTACGAGAATTTTGGAAAATTGGCATTGGCAAAACAACTCAGTCGTACCCAAGTGGCTAATTGGCTTTTCTGACATCACCGCCCTCTTATGGAGCCTTTACACTGCGGGGATTTCCAGCCTCCACGCGCCCGTACTGACAACTCTTGCCCATGAGCCAGATTGGTCAATTGAGCGATTATTTCACTGGCTAGAAGGGCGACCCCTCCCTCCTCTCAAAGGTTGCGGTTGGGGTGGTGGAATTGTGACTGGTATGTTGCTACCTGGTAATCTTACGGTGGCAACTCATCTTTTAAGCACACCCATACAACCAAATCTAGATGGTGTAATTTTGGCATTTGAGGATGTTACAGAAGCACCTTACCGCATTGATCGCATGTTGACGCAATGGCGTTTAAGTGGTGCTTTAGCAAAAGTCAACGGCATAGCTTTGGGGGGTTTTACTCGCTGTGAAGCCCCGCCCAATGTCCCTACTTTTAGTGTTGAAGAAGTATTGCGCGATCGCTTGGGTGATTTGGGGATTCCGATTGTCTCAGACTTGCCTTTTGGTCACGATGGGCCCAATGCCGTTTTACCAGTTGGTGTGGCAGTCACTTTAGATGCCGACCAAGGAATATTAGATATTACCAGCCCTGCGGCGAGGGAATAAGGAATGGTAAGTGATGACCATAACAATAAAATACGGTTTAAGGTACAGTGGAACAGTCCTTCTGGGTTACTTATTGGGCGATCGCTTATACGTTAGTCACAAACACTTTAACAAAACTTATAAGTGCTTGAGAAATATCGTTGACTGCTGACAATTAACTTGTGAGTGATTCAGGTGCTAGAAGACTATGACAAGCGAACTGGCAAATCTCAAGCAAGAATTAATCTCTATTTCCCAGGCTACGGAAATCGGTTTTAATATCACTGATGATACTAAGCGCCAAATTGAATCCTTAGCCTCCCAAGTTGAGAAATTAAACCCCACGCCAGAACCTACTAGCCAGATGCAATTAGTTGAGGGACGTTGGCGGCTACTTTACAGCACTTTTGGCTTGGAACGGGAGACGACTCTGCAACGCCTTGCTTTTGGTAAACTACCGAATGTGGCTGTTAATGTTACTGGTATTTTTCAAGAAATTTATCCAGATGGTCAACAGTATAATAACTCAATTGAGTTTACTGCACCTTCTGGTATCAATGGTATTGTGCGAGTGACAGCACGCTACACGTTAGAAGGTTCTCAACGTCTCAATGTTGATTTTCTCGAAACTGCTGTCACCAGTGCAAATAATCATTTGAGTGATGCTGCTTTGCGTGAGGCTTTAGGCATTGATGATGAATCACCTCTAGCATCCACACTTTCATTTAATGGCTGGTCTGATATTACTTATTTAGATGAAGAATTGCGCTTGATGCGTGGGAATAATCAAAATTTGTATGTGCTGCTACGAGATAAGTCAAATTGAATATGCCCCATAATCCTATGCCCTTGATCAAGGAATTTTCGCCTTTTGAAACACTTGCTCAACAGTAAATTCTAATCCTGGAAATAGAGAATCTTTCAGTATTTCACCTCCCATATAAGTTTGTGGTGCTGCATTTGGGTAGAAAACAGTAATGCTTCTCGCTTTGCTGTCTACCACCCACACTTGCAGCACTTGAGCATCTAAATAGTCTTTAGCTTTCGCTGCGATTTGTCCAAAGGTTTGCCCAGGCGAGACAATTTCAATTACCAAATCAGGAGGAACAGAACATACCCCTTCATCTTCCCAGTCCGAGGGTAAACGTTCATGGGCAATATACAACAGATCTGGTATTGGTGCCCAATCTTTTCCCCGACGGGTTAATGCTATTGTCAATTCTGGACAGACTTCACCTTTATCTCCACATAATTCCTCAATTAAATTGATCAAAGCACGAGTCAGTTTTGAATGAAATTTTTTTGGTGACATCTTAGGAATTGCTTGACCATTAACCAGTTCGTAGGTGATATCTCCCTCGCCTGGGGGAAGATTGAGAAACTCTTCTAAGGTGAGTTGATTATTTGCTTGGAGTATCATGGCATAAATTAGTTGAAACCTAGTTTAATTGTAATTGGCTGAAAAATTACAGCGATCGCAATACTTGTCGGATAGTATCTGATGGCACTTCATCGGTAATTGTCACTGCACCAATTTGGGTTGGCAAAATAAATCTAACTTTACCGTCTCTAACTTTTTTATCTAGTTGCAAAGCGTCAACAATTCCTTCAATATCTATCCCCTCTGGTAACTGAGTTGGTAAACCTGCTTTCTGAATCAGGGCGTTTTGCCGTTCTGCATCTTCTTTCTGCCACAATCCCAGTTCCACAGCAATTTGTCCTGCTGCTACCATACCAATAGCCACGGCTTCACCATGATTGACTAACCGATAACCTGTCAAACTTTCCACTGCATGACCAATGGTATGACCATAATTCAAAATAGCCCGTAGTCCACCTTCTTTCTCGTCTTTGCCCACAACATCGGCTTTGGCTTGACAAGAACGGGTTAATATGGTTCCGATTAATTCCGGTTTGACGTAGCGGAGTTGATTGAGGTGTTTACTTGCTTCCAACTGAGCAAATAATTCTGCATCCCAAATCACACTGTATTTAATTACTTCTGCCATGCCGGCGCGGAACTCACGCATGGGCAGAGTTTTTAAGACATCGGGGTCAATTAACACAAAACGTGGCTGATAAAATGCCCCAATCAGGTTTTTACCGTGGGGATGGTTCACACCAGTTTTGCCACCCACGGAAGAATCCACCATTGCTAACAGTGTGGTGGGTACTTGGACTACATTAATTCCCCGCAGCCAAGTTGCAGCCGCAAAGCCAGCCATATCCCCAACGACACCTCCCCCCAAAGCCACGATGGTAGAGGAACGTTCTAAACGATGTTCTAAGGCGCTATCGTAGATTTTTTGGATAGAGTTGAGGTTTTTGTAACGTTCGCCTGGTGGGAGAGTGCTAGTAGCGACATCAAATCCGGCAGATGCTAGAGATGCGATCGCTCTTTCGCCATAATGTTTAAATATCGTGGGATTAGAAACCACTAGAACTTTCTTGCCTAGTTGCAAACTGGTGATACTTTCACCCAGTTGATCTAAAATCCCAGGAGCGATCGCAATCTCATAAGACTGCTGTGGTAGATTCACATTAATTACAGAACTCATTACCCAAACCCCAACAAGCGCCAGTGGGCTGTATTCTACCGCATTCTAGAGACTTAGGCGTTAGAGGCAATAGGATTGTCAACTCCAGACATCGGTTAAATCCAACACAAACCCTAGTAACACATCTTCCCCCAACAAACTCACAGGATGATTTAGCACTTCCACATCTTGACCTGGGCGATAAATTTCTACCTGTTGATTTTGGCGGTCAATTAACCAACCCAAACGCGCGCCATTCTCTATGTATTCTCTCATCTTGGCGCGTAACTTTTCTATCGAATCATTTTTAGAACGTAGTTCTAGGACAAAATCAGGACATATTGGAGCAAAGGTTTCCTGCTGTTCTATACTCAGAGCATCCCATCTGTCTTGACGTATCCACGCAGCATTAGGTGATCTGTCACTACCATTAGGGAGATGAAAACCACTTGAAGAGTCAAAAGCTACACCTAATCTAGTTTGACGATTCCACAACCAAAGTTGTCCAGCAATGTCAAAGTTTCTCTTACCAGTATCACTGCCGGTTGGCGGCATCACAATCAACTCTCCCGTAGCAGTTCGTTCTAATTGTAAATCTCTGTTAGCCAGTGCCAACTCCACAAACTGTTCATGAGAGACTGTCAGTGTCAAATTAGGTGGAATATTGACGGCTAGGGTTGAGAATAAGTTAGTTTGTGTCATTAGAGGAGAGTGTTTTGACTACGCTCAATAACCAGGCATCTGGTTTGAGTCTAGTTTATCTTTCTGCATCGACTGTTGACTGATGACTAATGTCCAAAAATTAATGATTCAATATAGTTAATGAAGTAATGTGGAGAAAGATAAATGTTTGCAGTTGTAACTTATATCGGCTTCTTGGCTTTGTTCACTGGTATCGCTGTGGCGCTGCTATTCGGTTTGCGTGCTGTTAAGGTACTGTAATTAAGAGTTAACAGTTGACAGTTAACTCTTAACTGTTAACTGAATTTAACCAACAACTGCTGGTGTTACTACCTTCCCTGCTCGTTGTACGGGAGGACGCATTTCTAAACCCAGCAGATTTAGCATGTCTCGATCTGCATCGTAATCTGGACAGGGTGTAGTGACGGTTAACATCTTATTATCGTCGCTAGAAAATATCGAATTTGCTCCCGCCATAAAGCATAAAGCTTGTTCCACTTGAGAAAGCCTCGCCCTCCCTGCACTGAGACGCACGTCAGAAGATGGCATGACAATTCTAGCCGTGGCAATCATTCGCACAATATCCCAAATGGGGACATCTGGTTGAGTTTCTAAAGGTGTGCCTGGAACTTGTGAGAGAATGTTAATCGGTACTGACTCTGGATGGGGCTGGAGGTTGGAGAGTGTGTGTAACATCCCCACACGGTCATCAACGGTTTCACCTAAACCCAGGATACCACCAGAACATACGGTAACATTGGTTTGCCGGACATTGTCAATTGTATTTAGGCGATCGTCGTAAGTTCTGGTAGAAATGATTGTGCTGTAATGCTCCCGTGAGGTATCTAAGTTATGGTTGTAGGCGTAGAGTCCTGCGGCTTCTAAGCGTTTAGCTTGCTCTGTCGTGAGCATTCCCAAGGTACAGCATACTTCTAAACCCATTGCGGTCACTTCTTGAACCATCTCTAAAACGGTGTCAAATTGAGAGTTATCTCGCACTTCTCGCCAAGCTGCACCCATGCAAACACGACTGACACCCTGTTGTTTTGCTGTTTGAGCAATATTAATTACGGTGTCCTTTTCTAAAAGTGCTTCTGCTTTTACCTCTGTCTTGTAACGAGAAGATTGAGCACAGTAGCCACAATCTTCTGGACAGCCTCCCGTCTTAATCGAGATCAGCTTACAGACTTGGATTTTTTTTGGGTCATGATGTTGCCGATGCACGCTAGCAGCTTGATAAATTAGCTCTAGCAAGGGCGTATTATATATAGTCCGAATATCTGCTTCCTGCCAATCGTAGCGTATTCCCACCGACTTCACTATCCTTTTTGTAGACTTGTTTTTTAAGAGCTATCTTTGTGTTGAATATCCGCACAGCCAGCTTCTGGGTAAAGCAATTTAAATTGCAGTTATGCTGCTTTCTATGCTTGACTAGCGATCAACTTTAAATCCTGTGGCTATAGATATTAGAAATCAGCTTATCAAGATTTTGCTTGCATGGCTAAATTAACGGCAAAAACACACCTGCTCATCATAAACAAAGTGATAGCCTAGCATTTCCGCACCCGTCACTACTTTCCTCAAGTTGAAGCTGTTAATTTTAGGGGAATCACATAACCAAAGTCACTGTTGCTAAATTTAGGAATTATGGCATGTGTTGACCAAATTTCTGTAAACTAGGTCACACTTTGTTTGTTAAAGATTACCAAGTCTATGACTACACAGCATTACGAGATGCAATCATCTAGCTTATGAAATCAGAACTACCACTAATTGCCAGCGATCGCCTATTATTACGCATTGCCATCCAAGAGGATATTCCGCAAATTCTCAAATATTTCCAGGAGAACAGAGAATATCTCACACCATTCTATCCAACTTGGGGTGAGCACTTCTTTACAGAAGAGTACTGGCGATATCAAATTGAAGGCAATTTACTAGAATTTATCAATGATCGCTCATTAAAGCTATTTATTTATCCTAAAAAAAATATCACCAAAATTATTGGCACAATCAATTTTAGTAACTTTGTCCGGGGAGCCGCCCATTTTTGCTTTGTGGGATATAGTCTAGGGGAAGCAGAACAAGGTAAGGGTTACATGACAGAAGCCCTAAAAGCAGCCACTGACTATGTTTTTCAAGAATTAAATATGCATCGCATCATGGCAAATTATATGCCCCACAATCAGCGTAGTGGTAATGTTCTCAAGCGACTTGGCTTTGTTGTGGAAGGATATGGTAGAGACTATTTGATGATTGATGGACAATGGCAAGACCATATTCTTACTAGTCTCATAAATCCACACTGGCAATTACCTGTGTAAAAATTTATAAATTACTCATAGTAATATTTGTATACAAAATCAAGGCAGAATAACTGCTTAAAAAGCTACTCTTGTTGGTTAACAGAGGTAGTATTAAAGAAAGAATAAAAGCAGCTTTACTTGTAATGACTCTGGTTGAAACTCCCCACAACACAAATTCACGCAATCCTTTTCTTCAGATCAACTACGAACCAGCTTTAGAATTTCTGGGTGATGACTATTACGACGAAGTAGCCGCCGCAGAATTTCCCCAACACATCTTACGCTGGCGCAATGATGCAGTTTTACCACGCCTAGGACTAGACCCCCAAACAGTCACGGATGAAGATTTCATTACAGCCTTTGGTAAATTTGAGGAGCGGAAACCACTACTAGCACTGCGTTACCACGGCTATCAATTTGGTGAATATAACTCTGGATTGGGTGATGGTAGAGGCTTTCTCTATGGACAGGTGCGTGGAACTGATGGTGAATTGTACGATTTTGGCACCAAAGGTTCTGGTAAAACGCCTTACTCTCGTGGTGGTGACGGGATGCTTACCCTCAAGGGTGGGGTACGGGAAGTTTTAGCAGCAGAAGCATTGCATCACCTAGGCGTCCGTACCTCTCGCTGTTTAACCATGATTGAAACAGGTTTATCTCTGTGGCGGGGTGATGAACCTTCACCCACTCGTTCATCCGTGATGGTGAGGATGAGCCGTTCTCATATTCGGTTTGGTACTTTTGAGCGACTGCACTATTTGCGGCGTCCAGATTTAATTCAAAAGTTGTTAGATCATGTAATTGAGCAGTACTACCCTCATCTCATTGGGGAACAAGAGCGATATGCTCTATTTTATGCAGAATTAGTTGAGCGAGTCGCAAAACTAGTAGCCCAGTGGATGGCGGCTGGCTTTTGTCATGCAGTCTTGAATACTGACAATATGTCAATTACTGGGGAAAGTTTTGACTACGGCCCTTATGCTTTTATCCCTACGTATGATCCTTACTTTACGGCTGCATATTTTGATTACTATAAACGCTATTGTTACATCTATCAGCCAGGTATTTGTAAATTAAATCTACAAATGCTTCAAGAACCATTAAAGGCGATTATTGCTCCAGGAGATTTAGAGGCGGGATTAGCTAAATTTGATGAACTTTATCGTACTGAATATCGCTCTCTAATGTTGAAAAAATTAGGATTTGAGCAATTACAACATCCTGAAGTTGATGAGCTTTTTCAACTCACGATCGCCTTTTTGCAAAATAGCCAAGTTGGTTATCACCTATTTTTCTCAGAAATGGCTCAGACTTTTTCATCTAAATGGCGAGATGATCCGGCTTTGGTGATGCATAATTCTGATATTGTCCCACCATCGGGAGCATCAGCCATTTTTGATAACTGGTCTATTTTATATCACAAAATTTTGAACAGCTTTGACCCTGAGCAACTAGATACAATTGCTCAAACTTTAGCTGTTAGTAATCCGAAAACAGTGTTATTAAGACCCGTGATTGAATCAATTTGGGAACCAATTGCTCAGGATGATAATTGGCAACCTTTTTATGAATTAATTCAGAAAATTCAGTCTAAAAATTAGTTATTAGACTGTTAATAATCATCTAATTAGGATACATTGACATTGCTATAAATTTGACCAAAACTATGGTCAGAATGAATCTCAATTACTAAATCAACTAATGCAGGATTTTTTACCAGGGGTTTGATGAATAATTCCGGGTGTAGCGATCGCCAGAAATAATTGACAAATTGCTCAATCTCTGAATCACTCATCCCCGCTTTGCCAGTAGTAATCATTTGTTGTTCGGCTTGCTGACGCCATCCTAAGGAATAACGGTAATCTGTGGGATACAGCACGATTAAACTATCCAACCGCTCCCACAGGGGGAGATAATCTCTTAGCTGACAATTCAAATCACGAGCAAATTCCCGGTCTGCATCTGTAATAATGGGTGGTGGTGCTGTGGCAAAAGCATCAGGATTGATGGGTCGCGCTCCCACAAACCAGCCTTCAAATAAAAGAATATCTGCACTAGTAAAGACTTCTGGAGTAGTGCGATCGCCGGCACCGCCGTAGGCAGATTTATCAAAGCGCGGTATAGTTACAGGACTGCTACCCTGATGGATCTGATCTAATACATTTAAGCCCAAGTCGATATCATGAGTACCTGGTGGGCCGCGCCAGATGAGGCGGGGGTCACGTTGGGTTAACTCTAAGCGATCGCTGTAAGTTTTGTACAAGTCATCTAACGACAAACTCACACTACGGTATCCCAACTGTAGCAAAATTAAGCTGAGGACTTTGCACATCGTGGTTTTACCCGTTCCTTGTCCGCCTAAAATTCCCTGAATGAAGGGGCGTTTCAAGTCTTGGCGACAAGATGCAATTTTCGTTGCCAAAGGTAGCCACACATCCCACAATACCTGTAACATGTCTTGGGGTTGCGCTTGCAGGGTAGTTTGGCAAAATTGGCTAAATGCTGGCCAGATGGATTTGAGTAAGTGCGATCGCTCTTGGATCACTTGATCTACATTTTCTGGTGTAATACCAAAAGCTTGCGCCCGCAAATTGTCGGCTAACGCTGTTTCCCGTGCTGACTTTAACCAACTTTCTGTCACTCCAGCCCACAAATTTATCATCCTTACCGCCTCAAGAACCCAGCTTGAAGGCCTCGACAAACATACTAAAAATTAAACCCACTTTCAGTAAGTTAAGGGATTCTGCCCATAGCGATCGCTTCAACAAAAAGCTACGACTATAGTATATCTTGCTGATCACCTCCGTCAAAAATACTAAAATCCCCGCCGCCAAAATGTCCAATGTCCCTCTTTGTCCAGCTATGGTAGAAATTGCCGTTCCTAGAAAAAAGCCGAACAAAAAACTAATTAGCAGCAGCGACAGTCGCCGCCAAGGATTTAAAAAGAATTCTCCCAAACGCCTAGCAATCGTGTCGAACAAGTTATTGAGACGAGTATTTTGCATCGATAGGACTTGCTTAAAAATAGGGAATTGGTGATGGTCACACGTATCAACTCAAGCTTAAATCCTGACTAGGATTCACCTTTCATCTCTCCGTCTTTTCTACCTTTGCGTCCTTTGCGGTTCATTATCACCCCATCTTTGACACAAAACATACAAAATAAAAGCCTGTAGAGTTCATCAAGGCTAGCTCTTACCTTAAATTGACACCAATGGGTAATACTGCTCTGGGGACTAGTGCCGCGTAGCGGTAATTAAAATGAATAAGTCAAGAAATCATGAAACATTTCTCTGTCTGAGGATATCAGTTTTAGCATAAGCTTAATTGAATAGTGTTGTAGATATCCATTAAGTTTTCCGTGTTAATTAATTTTTATACATTGTGCCATCTAGAGAAAAACATATTTCTCTAAGTGTCATTTTGTCATGCGATGATATCTTGCAAACCAGGAGAATATCTAAAATAATGAATTGTTAAGAAATATTAACATCATTGAGAAAATCAATCTCAGAGTTTAATACCAGAATCATTGTTACCCTAAATACTGATTTCATCAAACTCTCTACTTGTATTTTTACTATTAATTCGGACAAGTAATGTATCATATTTTGCTAAAGTTTCTCCTCCGTTTTGCAGTTTACCTTGAGTCTTCAAGTTTTTAGCTGATTTTCTGCTGGAAAAAGCAGGTAGTAATTTTGGCCAGTAATTCTTACACAAAATGCTACTTATGATACATTGCATATCTTGATTCTAAGACAATCTAGAGTATGACAGTTCCTCGAATTGTCACTGCTGAAATAGGCTAGTATTTGGTCAAGCCTAGACAAAAATTTATTTCTAACAACTATCAATATGAAATCGTCAGTGTATGGTAACGCTGCTGTTCTAGCCTGCTCATTGGGACTGTGGTGGCTACTGGTAGGGTGCGTTGAGATGGGTGTTTCTTTCGATGCCACAAATCCGAGCGGATCTGTCCCACGGTTTCCAGAGAATCCATCGTCTAATGTTTCTCATGAAACATTGACCTCGGCTCAGATTCCTGTCCCCACTAGCACCCCAAATAAACCAGCCAAAGAAAGTGGCAGCAAAAATACTCCCCTGCTAGCAGCCAGTCAAGACCAGGCTCGAAATGCTAAAACACAAGGAACTTTGCGAATGTTGAATCAAACCAGTCAGCCTGTAAGACTGGCTCTACTATCTCGCAAGTCCTCAATTAAAACCTCTTCCAGGGTACCAACTGGCAGTGATATCCCCGCACATTGGGATTTTGCCCCCCAAGAAGGTAGCGAAAAAGGGCTGCTTTTATCCTTGCCTAACGGTGACTTAAAGCTGGCAAAGGGAGATATTTTAGTAGCATTTGCACAAGATGGTTCACGCCGCTACTGGGGGCCCTACGTTGTCGGCGAAACATCTCTACCTCAATGGAATTCTCAAAATAAAGAATGGCAACTGGTGATTAGTCAGTAGTTATTTGTTAAGGGTCAAGTGTCAAGGGTCAAGGGTCAGTTTTTCACTCTTGCCCAATGCCCCATTCTCAACCAAGAACAAAATATCAGTAACCTACGACTATTGACTAGTGACGCTTGACTGTTGACTAATTATTATTGACCGCTAATTAAATGAAGATGAAATTAAGTGTGCCCGGTGCTGTTGACCAGTGGTTTAACAATCTAGCGAAACGTCCGGCCCTTGCTGTGACCTTAGCAATTCTGTGGTTGGTTCTGATTGGTTGGGTAGCGTTTGGGTGGCATTTGGGTGACGTTGGCTTAGTTGACGAAACAGAGCCACTGTTTGCCGAGGCTTCCCGGCAGATGTTGGTGACAGGTGACTGGATTACTCCATATTTCAATGGTGAAACTCGTTTTGATAAACCTGCATTGATTTATTGGTGTCAAGCGATCGCCTATGCAATTATGGGGATGAATGAGTGGGCAGTGCGTCTCCCTTCAGTGCTAGCGGCGATGGGTGTCGTCGGGTTGGTATTCTACGCTGTATTTTGGGCGCTGACAAAAGAAGATGAATTAGAGCAAACATCACGCCCCGCACGTCGATACCTTACAGCAGGCATAGCAGCAGCGATGACAGCCCTCAATCCTGAAATGATTGCCTGGGGAAGAGTTGGGGTCTCAGATATGCTGCTCACTGGTTGCATGGCCTCGTCGTTACTCTGCTTCTTTCTGGGATATGCTAGCAAGGATACAAGAGATACCAGTAAAGAATCTTCCCCATTCCCCAACAAATGGTACATAGCTTGTTATGTGCTGATGGGCGCGGGAATCTTGACCAAAGGGCCAGTAGGAATTGTCTTACCGGGAATAATTATTGTTGCCTTTGTGCTGTACCTAGGCAAGGTGCGGGAAATGTGGCGGGAAATGCGCCCTCTTCTGGGTTTGTTGATAGTTTTAGCTGTGTCAGTCCCCTGGTATGCATTAGTAATTTGGCGTAATGGTTGGGAATTTATTAATGCCTTTTTTGGTTATCACAACGTAGAACGCTTTACAGAAGTTGTTAACGGTCATTCAGCGCCTTGGTATTTTTACTTTGTGGTGGTGTGGTTGGGTTTCACACCATACTCAGTTTACTTACCAGGTGCGATCGCGCAACTCAAATTTTGGCGACGTCAGCATTGGCTAGCTCAAGAACGTTCTCAGCAATTGGGTTTATTTGCTGGCTTTTGGTTTATCGGTATCTTTGGCTTTTTTACAATTGCTGTTACTAAACTTCCCAGCTACGTTTTACCCTTAATGCCAGCAGCTGCTATTTTAGTGGCGTTGCTATGGAGTGACCAAATTAAAGGTACAAACACTCAGTCTAAAAAACTCTTTGTTTGGAGTGGCTGGGCAAATGTAGTATTTTTATCAGCCCTAGGAATCATACTGATTAATCTATCCCAGATATCTGGTAGAGATCCTGCTGCACCAGATTTATTTCTACTTATTGAACAATCAGGTTTACCAGCATTGGGAGGAGTGGTTTGGTTGCTTTGTGCCGTCATCATCGCGGCTTTGTTAGTAATTGGTCGTTGGCAATGGTTGATTAGTGTCAACTTGTTAGGATTTGCGGTGTTTTTTATTGTCGCTTTGATGCCTACTCTGTTTTTAGTAGATCAACACCGTCAACTACCCTTAAGAGAATTATCAGCGATCGCTCTCCAAGCAGAACGGCCAAATGAAGAATTGGTCATGGTTGGCTTCAAAAAACCAAGCGTAGCCTTTTACACTCAAAGACAGATCAATTACTTACAAGCTCCCCAAGAAGCCTTAGATCATATTCAAAATCAGACAACCAAACAAGTAAAACCTCCCTCGCTGATGGTTTTAGCTGAACAAAGCATGTTTGCAAAAATGGGTTTACAACCTGACGAATTTAAGTATTTATCTACCAAAGGTGCTTACTCCCTAATTCGAGTGCCTTTGAAGAAAATTAAAAAACAAAAATTAGACATATCTTAATCAGGTTCATTAAATTGTCATTTGTGGAGATTCCAAGGTCAAAGGCTTCTCTTCCCAATGACGCCAGTTTGCTTAAGTCGGGAAACCCGCCCACGCAACTGGCTCCCCAATGCCCTATTTCTGAGGATTAACCGATAAAGCCTGATTAACCTGAGTCAATAAATCTTCCATTGAGATTGAGCGAGGTAAAATTTGGGCAGCAATAGCACTAACGATATTGGCTAAAGAATCCGTGCCATTTTTTTGGGGAATGTTAGAAGGGGAACTTGCCTGAGTCATATCTAATCGCTGGTCCAGCAACAAAATTGGTGGCAGATTGAAAGGGGAATCTCCTAATGCTTTCAGTGCTTTCAAAACGTCTTTGTGCATAGCAGATTCTCCTAAGCAAATCAGCAGTAAATCAACACTTTGATGGCGAATTTGTTGTAGTACTTCTGCCCAACATTCACTCATAGCCGCTTTCAAGCCAGCCGTTTGTAGATATTGAATTAAAGCTTGAAACCACTCAGACCCTCGTTCCGCAGTTTCACTACTAAGTGAAGAACTTTTTTCTGAGCGATAACCCTTTGCCTGCTTACGCTTAACTTGTGGTAGATCCCGTAGCATACTGATGTCTACCACTAAAATGTTGGGTGGACAGCATACGCCAGAGGCAATTTGGAGTACAGATAACAAAGCATCTGTTTTTTGGGAACGACCACTATGGTCTTTACCAATGGGTGTTAGGCAAGGAAACACCGACAGCCCAGGTATTTGAGAAGCTGCTAAAGTAGTTACTACATCGCAAGTAACTAGTGGTATAGCTGCCAAACGCGGGTGCTGAATGAGTTGTTGTAAGTAAGTTTGCGCTACAGAACTTTCTACATCCAGCAACACTACATCAAACTGCCAAACCCTCGCTAAGAGTTCTGCTTGATCTAAATCATCTACTTCGATTACCCGGTGTTCTCGCAGTGAAGCATGGGAATTAACTGATTCCAAATCAGGATTAACTAATCTGAGAATTCGCAAGGGAGTCTTAGTCTGATTAGTGTCACTACTGTCTGAACTTGATGGCTGAATTGTGTGTGTAGCACATAAAGTTTCTAGCAGTGGTTTCAAGTTCTGATTCTGGACTGGCAAACTCAAGAAACCATCAGCTCGATTAGCAAAAGCTTGCTCTTTTTCTGCTCCTGTAGCTGTCACAATTACGGGAATATGACGAGTTGCAGTATCAGATTTTAATAAGGTCAACACATCCCAACCCGACAACAGAGGTAGTAAGGGATTTAAAAATACAGCCTTGGGTTGCAAGCGACGAGCTTTTTCTACAGCCTCTGTGCCCGATCGCGCAATCACGACGCGATAACCTAAACCCTTGAGTTGTTCAGTTAAGTCTTCAATATATCGAGCTACAGCCTCGACTACCAACACTAACCTTTGTGAGGAAGTGGGATGATGGGGTGCAGATGTATTGACGCGCTGACGATTTGATGCTGCATGTCCCCGAATGGGAGTGTTTCTAGTCTCTGTCTCTTCTTCCTCTGGCTCAGTAAAGCCTGTTTTTGGTGGACTAGGCGGTAAAAGCAGTGTAAATTGGCTGCCTTTACCTTCACGAGACAAGAAGCTCACATCACCACCGTGGAGGCGTGCCAAAGCCCTAGTTAACACCAGTCCTAGACCTGTGCCTTCAAATTGCCGTGTCAGGGGATTTTCCAGTTGTTGGAATTTCTGAAAGATCAAGTGTTGCTGGTGTTCTGGTATGCCAATGCCCGTATCCCAGACGGTAAAAGCAATCCACCCTTCCCAACGGCTCACCCGTAACCCAATTTCACCAGATACTTGCGTAAACTTAAAGGCGTTGGAAAGTAGGTGTACCAGCATTTGCCGTAAGCGTAATTCATCCGCCACCATCTGGTCTAAGCCTGGTTCAATTGAGAGGATCAACTTAAATTCTGGTGATGGTGCTGATGTTGGTTGGTTAGTTGGTGTGGCTTTGCTAGTTTGAGTGTGGATACTTTTAGCTTCCGATAAAGCGCGATCGCAAACGGCGTTGATTTGTACTGGAGCCAGCGTCAAATCCATCTGTCCCGTTTCCATCCGGGTCAAATCCAAAATGTCATTAACCACACTCATCAAATGGCGTCCACTTTGATGAATCAGTCCAGCATACCGGGCTTGACGCTCATTTAGTTCTCCCAACTGTCGATCTACAAGTAACCGTGACAACCCCAAAACAGCTGTTAAGGGGGTCTTCAGTTCATGACTAATACAAGCTAAAAACTCATCCTTGAGGCGATTGAGTTGGATGAGGTCAGCATTCTTGGCTGCTAGTTCCTTACATAGCTGCTGCTGTTCGGTGACATCAGTAGCTAACACCAGCCACAGTTCACCACTACTAAATCCTGCTTCTTGGGTACTAAGTGTAAGTTTTGACTCAGCACTCCAAGCTTTTAACTCAGGACTATCTAAAGGGATTTTCGCAAACTGCCAGATGCGCTCTTGACCGTTTTGGACTTCTACAATACAGGTGCAGGTACCCACCTGACTATCCCAAAAGCAATGATTGGATGTAGTTGCTGTAGGGTTCTGCGGTTCACAAATGTCATCGACGGCTGGTGCAGCTGATGGTAAACGCTGTGTAGCGTCCCCTCTTACCGAAATCATTGGTGTAGTTTGCTCCTCATCACTGTAACCATTTCCCCTACCATGAGGCTCCACCTTGATAGTTTTTTGGGTGACATATTGTGGTTCTTTGATGTGGACGGGTGCGAGTATGGCCTCTACCTGTTGTCTGATGCCTTCTGGATCTTTCAATACCCCCAATTGTTGCCACCAAGCTGGATTTTGTGCCACCACTTCCCCTGTGTCAGTCTGCAACATTAAGGGCCAGGGGAGTCGTTCCAACAACTGTACAAGTTGCTTATGAACTGATATGTGCTGTTGGTTTGGCGTTGGCTGCTCTCGATGTTCACCACTGCCTTTGACCTCTGTATACTCATGCGGTGGATTTTGAGACCAACTCTGGAGTGTCGAGTTTGGGGAAGCACCAGTACCAATTGCGACTTGTTCCTTAGCTAATAATCTCAATAGGCGTGCGCTATCCAGTAGCCCCAGGAATTTACCATCCGGGTCAATTAGTGCCCAATCTAAATTACCGTTGATTTGGGTTTGTTGGTAGCGCAAAAACAAACCAAATTGCGCCACATGCTCAGTAGCTGGTATGGTTTGTATTGGTGCAATTAGAGATGAACTGAAGGTTGACAGTGGCTGCTGCAAATTTAACAATTGATCACCATCGACTGCTGCCCACAATTTTTGGATTACATGGGCAGAGTACAACAATCCTATGGGGCATTGCTGCTGATTCACCACTACCAAGCGATCGCATTGCTCTTGTTCAAAAATCTCCAGCACAATTGCTAGAGGACTTGTTTCCACGCAGATGGGTACAGTTGCTAGAAAGTCATAAAGCGGGTAGTGTAGCATTGACATAAGGCTTCGGGGGTCATTCTTCCTGTGGTGGCATCTGGCTTCACCATCGGCATTTGGGCAAATGGTACTTAGGCCTGAAGCAATATCCTTTCAGAAGACTCTTACAAGAAATTCTCGTTACAATTTCAATGCCATCGAAACAATGGACTGTACCATTACAATTACTTAGTTACGTCCACTGATTTTGAGAGCTTGGCGTTTACCTTTGCTGCATTGAACTCCGGGCGACCATCCTTACCAGTGTCTTACCTGGTGTGACAATTCCTCCTTAATAGCAATAGCTAAAACAATTATGGCTCCAAAGATTCGCTAATAAACCTTGAGGAATTATAATGATTTAGAATGCGACAATCCTTTAAGTTCGTTTAAGTATCTTATCAAGGAGCAAAATAAAAGAATCTATATATGGATGGATATGCATATACGAATCATCAATTAACTAAAATTCACATTACCCTCCAAAACTAACGCCACATCAACGACCTACTGAGTCTTACGGCGCGATCGCTGCATCAACTTGTTGAGTAACTAGTACTAACGGCTCAGACAAAGAGTTAACCTGGTACAGACTAACAAGTTTACTACACACTTGCTCTAAGTTTAGAAGTGTTTACGACACTTAATCAGCCCATAAAACTTCATTAGGGCGATCAGGGAGATACATAGATAATAAATGTTATTATCAATATTAATTTTTCAACCAGATGTTAAAAAAATTTTATATAATCTCGTCAGTCTATCCAGTGAGAAAGGATTGATCAAGTGGGCGTGCAACCTGATCAGCACAACTACTCACCAATTGTTTTTTTTACCTCTGATAGTAACCATCGCAGTTAAAAACTACTACACATTGAGGTGGTTGCTACCAAACCTTAATGAAAACTTCACTAATAAATATTGCTATGTGTTTGCAGATCATCAGCAAAGACACCAGGATGTTTTTCAACAGATGGACAGAGATAAGCAGGATGCTTTGTTGCGAGAAATTAAATCCAATTACCAAGAAATTCTTATAAGTTACTTCACTACAGACAAAACACTGAAAGGAAAAATTGATAAATTTATCAATGCAGTATTTTGTGCTAATATTCCTGTGCCCCAAATTATTGAAATTCACATGGAAGTAATTGAAGAATTTTCTAAACAGCTAAGATTAGAAGGAAGGAGCGATGAAACATTAATAGATTACCGCTTAACACTCATAGATATATTGGCTCATTTGTGCGAAACCTACAGGTGTTCGATGTATAAGTAGAGTGAGTGCATCCAAGCTTCAATCAGCAAAAGCGCCCCCTAGAATGTTCTCGCTAATGCCCAATGCCTCGGATCAATAATTCTCACCTCTAGCCTGTACCTTTATGAATAGAGCCAGAAAAACCTATGTGCTCAAGCTTTACGTAGCAGGGAACACGCCGAACTCTGTCAGGGCATTAAAAACACTAAAAAATATTTTAGACCAAGAGTTTCAAGGTGTTTATGCATTGAAAGTGATCGACGTTCTCAAAAGCCCACAACTAGCAGAAGAAGACAAAATCCTAGCCACACCTACATTATCTAAAATTCTGCCTCCTCCCGTTCGCAAAATTATCGGCGATCTTTCAGATAGAGAAAGAGTGCTAATTGGATTAGACCTACTGTATGAAGAATTAAGCGAAGAAGATTGGGAAGAGTAAAATATCTCAAAGCATAGGAATGCGATGGCTATCTCCAAACATTTAGTGACAAAAAACCTGGGTTTAATTCCCCATTTTTGATCGAGCAATGAGTGAAAAATATCAACCAGAGCCAAACAATACACCATTAATTGGGGGTGTAGAAAAAATCCGCACAATGATCGAGGGCTTTGACGATATTAGTCATGGTGGTTTACCCGTGGGAAGAACTACCTTAGTCAGTGGCACCTCTGGAACAGGCAAAACCTTATTATCTCTGCAATTTCTCTATAATGGTATCACTTACTTTGATGAAGCAGGAGTATTTGTTACCTTTGAAGAATCGCCCAGCGATATTATTAAAAATGCCTATATTTTTGGGTGGAATTTGCAACGTTTAATTGATGAAGGCAAGTTATTTATTCTTGATGCATCTCCTGATCCTGAAGGTCAAGATATTGTAGGTAACTTCGACCTATCTGCACTGATTGAGCGCTTGCAATATGCCATTCGTAAATACAAAGCTAAACGAGTTTCTATTGACTCTATCACGGCGGTATTTCAGCAGTATGAAGCTATGGGAGTAGTGCGGCGTGAGATTTTTCGCCTAGTTGCACGTCTCAAATTATTGAGTGTCACTACTATAATTACAACTGAACGTAGCGAAGAATACGGGCCTGTTGCTTCTTTTGGAGTAGAAGAATTTGTTTCGGATAACGTAGTAATTGTCCGTAACGTTTTAGAAGGTGAACGTCGCCGTCGCACGATTGAAATTCTCAAATTGCGCGGTACAACTCACATGAAAGGTGAATATCCTTTTACAATCACCAACGAAGGAGTCAATATCTTTCCACTGGGAGCAATGCGTTTGACACAAAGATCTTCCAATGTCCGGGTATCCTCTGGCGTTAAAACCCTAGATGAGATGTGCGGTGGTGGTTTCTTTAAAGATTCTATTATTTTGGCAACGGGAGCCACAGGTACTGGTAAAACCCTGTTAGTAAGCAAGTTTATCCAAGACGGCTGCCTCAGTGGTGAACGGGCAATATTATTTGCTTATGAAGAATCACGTGCCCAGCTATCACGTAATGCTTCTTCGTGGGGAATTGATTTTGAGGAACTAGAACATCAAGGTTTACTCAAAATAATTTGTACATATCCTGAATCAACGGGTGTAGAAGACCACTTACAAATTATTAAGTCAGAAATTGCCGTCTTTAAGCCGGCTCGTATTGCTATTGATTCCCTTTCAGCCCTAGCTAGAGGAGTGAGCAATAATGCATTCCGACAGTTTGTAATCGGTGTTACAGGGTACGCTAAACAAGAAGAAATCACTGGTTTTTTCACCAACACAACAGACCAGTTTATGGGGTCACATTCGATTACAGATTCTCATATTTCCACAATTACCGATACAATTTTAATGTTGCAGTATGTGGAAATTCGTGGAGAAATGTCGCGGGCAATAAATGTATTCAAAATGCGGGGGTCTTGGCATGACAAGGGTATCCGCGAATATAACATCACCGCCGACGGCCCCGAAATTAAAGATTCTTTCCGTAATTATGAACGGATTGTCAGTGGTGCTCCTACTCGCGTTAGTATCGATGAAAAGGCGGAACTTTCTCGTATAGTTAGACGTTTTGAGGATAAGCAGAGTTCTGATTCCTAAATTTAAATTTAGTGTCGTACTATATCCTTTCTTAAATTTAGTGTCGTGCTATATTTCTGAGGTGAAGAAAAGTTTCTGCCGCCAGAATTGATTTTTGTGTGAGGGGATGCGGTGAAAGGACAGCAATTATTCCATAGCTTCTTGCCTGGTGTGACAGCAGCCGTATTGACAACGCAGCCTGCTTGGGCTGGTACTGTAAAAGGAAATGGGGTACAGCTGGCGTCTTCTCCTAGTGTTTCGACCGCTACTTATGGTCGAGCCTTGGTTGCGGATAACCTGCAACTGCGAAGTACCGCCCGTAATAGTTCTCCGGCTCCAGTACCTTACCCTGAATGGATTGCACTCAATGTCAAGCCTGTAACTCAGGAAAAATTCCCGGTAATCAAGACGGGAAAGACTATTCGGAGCAGAGCACAAATACTTAGGAACAATGAAAGTAGACTTTTCAGTCTGACGTCTACTTCCTATCCTATTGCCCAAAGTAAGCAACAACAGGCTAACTTAGCTACTTCTGGGCAGAAATCAGAGTATCTCGTTCCTCCTGTCCAACAAACCACCTTTTCCTTGTCTTCTTCACAACAGCCAATAAAGCAGAAGAAGAATCCTGACGACCAATTACAGACTGTTTTACCAACAGCAGTCACAGATGCAGGAGCCGCAAAGCTGTTGCAGGTGTCGAGTTGTTCACAGGAAAGGGTTGGTTTACCCCACTCATCTAGAGCCTGTCTACAAACACTTGGTGTTGGGCAGTTGGTGGCTCAAAATCCTCCCACTTCCCCAGGAGATACCAGTCCTGCTCCTGTACAAATTCCGACGACGCCAGGAAATTCTTTACCTGTTACTCCGGTACAAGTTCCGGAAAACTTGAATCCCAATCCCAATCCTTTGCTATTTCCTACCAAACCTGAGGAAGTAACTGTACAGGAAAATCAGCCAATTTCTCTAGAGCAGGCTTTGGAATTAGCAAAACGCAACAATCGGGAACTACAGGTAGCATTATTGGAATTGGAGCGGAGTAAAGCTGCTTTACGTGAGGCACAAGCAGGTTTGCTTCCCACTTTGGGAGTTAGTACTAGTGTGACTCGCCAACGCGGTACTGGCGAAACATTGAATGTCAAACTGCAACAACAAGCAGAAGAAGACCAGGGAGTGCCACCAGAGTTTCGTACACCTTCAGCCGAAGCCAATACGTCTTTCAATGGTCAACTACAATTACAGTATGACGTTTTTACTTCTGGTGCGGGTACTGCCCGTAGACGAGCAGCCGAGGAAGAGGTACGTGTTAGTGAGTTGACTGTGGAACGTCAGTCTGAAGAAATCCGCCTGAATGTTTCTACGGAATACTACAACTTACAACAAGCAGATGAACAGGTACGCATTGCCCAATCATCTGTGGAAAATGCCCAGGCGAGTTTGAAAGATGCAGAAGCTTTAGAGCGTGCAGGGGTAGGTACTCGCTTTGATGTGCTACGCTCTCAGGTGAATTTAGCAAATGCGACTCAAGAGTTAACAAATGCCGTTGCAGACCAGCAAATTGCCCGTCGCCGTCTAGCAGTCCGATTGAGTTTACCGCAGTCAGTGAGTATCAGTGCGGCTGACGCGGTGAAATTGGCGGGTCTTTGGAACCAATCATTGGAGCAAAGTATTGTACTTGCTTTCCAAAACCGTCCAGAACTACAACAACAGTTAGCGCAACGCAACATCAACGAACAACAGCGACGACAAGCACTGGCGACACTGGGGCCACAAATCAGTTTGGTGGCTACCTACGATTTGCTAGATCAGTTTGATGATGGTGTTGGCGTTAGCGATGGTTATTCTCTGGGAGTGAGAGCAACCATGAATTTGTATGATGGAGGGGCAGCAAGAGCCAGAGCAGCACAAGCGAAAGTTAATATTGCGATCGCAGAAACTCAATTTGCTGACCAACGTGACCAAATCCGGTTTCAGGTAGAACAAGCCTTTTCTACCCAGAAATCGAGTTTGGAGAACGTTCAAACTGCAAATACGGCTCTAGAACAAGCTAGAGAAGCTTTACGATTAGCACGGTTACGTTTCCAAGCTGGTGTTGGTACTCAAACTGATGTGATTAACTCAGAAAACGACTTGACAAGAGCTGAAGGTAATCGCATCAGAGCTATTTTGGATTACAACCGCGCTCTAGCGCAGTTACAACGTTCTGTCACCTCCAGGGCATTCCGTTAGGAGTCCTAGGTCATTAGTCAATAGTCATTAGTACTTAAACAAAGAGCAAATGATTATTGACTAAGGATTTTTAGCTATTCTTGTTTTGTCTAAACGAATATCAAACAGTAGGGGTGAACGTTTGTTCGCCCCTACTGTTTACCTTTTGTTCGTCGTGACAATCTATGTGTCGCAAAGATTATTAAAATTGGAATAACATAGCTGAGTATTTAAACACTCGGTTAAAAAAAACTATGACTACAGTTACATCAAAAGAAATTGCACAGTTTCGCTCTCAATTGGCAGATGACCCCAGAGCAATGGAAGTACTGGATTTGATTGAGGACTGTGAAGGAGATTTAGAAGATGCAGCGATGACGCTAGCCATTAGAGCAGGACAAGAACCAGAAAGAGCAAATTCAGAGTGGTTAGATGCTTTGGCGAGAAAATGGCGCGCTGTCATTTGCGAACAAGGGTTTCGAGATGATTTGCTCAATGGCTCAGTGCAGAAAATGATGCAACATCTCTTAACAATGCCAAATTTTCCCAAGATTCTGGCGACACCCGTGTTGATATATGTCCTCAAACAAGGTGTGAGCAACTTTTGTGAGCCACTGGATTCGTTAAAGTGAATTTGGATTATGGGGCATGGGTTGTGGGGAATGAAGAACAAATAACTAATGACTAATGACTATTGCCGAAATTAGGAACAAGATGGATTTGGGACTGATACGCTGTTAATTAAGGGATAAATCTTATGAGACACGTATTCTTAAATTCATGAATTACCTTGTTGCCGTATTACCAGACCGTATCCAGGCGGAAGCTGCTTACTTAGGCTTAGAAAAAGAAGGCATAAACAGTACTATCCTGGGTAAAGGGTACAAAACTGCTGACGAGTTCGGCTTGATTGACCCCAAAGAAGAAGCCAAGAAGCAGGTAAAGCTGATGACCTTTTGGTTAGTACCATTTGGCTTTTTTGCTGGTTTCACCTTCAGCTTGATCACTGGGTTGGATACCTTTGCTTGGGCAGGCGAAATTGGCAATCACGTTATTGGGGGACTACTGGGTGCTATTAGTGGTGCAATGGGTGGTGTGTTTGTTGGTGGTGGAGTTGGCTTAGTTACAGGTAGTGGAGATGCATTACCCTATCGCAACCGCCTAGACGCAGGTAAATACTTAGTAGTGGTAGAGGGTTCTGAAACTCTGACTCGTCAAGCCACCCGCATCTTACGTCAGTTTGAGCCGGAAAATATTCAGGGGTACGCTGACATGACTAATTAGAGCATGGGGCACGAATCAATTCAAAATTTGCAGTACAGACGCGTAGACGCTCGTAGAGCGGCTTCTCGTAAGAGTATAATCGCGTCTCTCTTGACAAATGACAAATAACAAATGACAAATAACAATGTTGCCAAGAGAAGAACTTTTAAAAGGTGTTGAAAACCGAGATAGTGTAGCGCGTGTAATCGATCAGGCAGAACAAGCCATCAAAACTTGGGAAGTGGTTTTGACAGATTTTCTGTCTCCTCCAGAATTGGCAGAAATTCAAAGGGTGTTCAATCGGTTAACAGAGGTGCAATTGGCGACTTGGGGAGGATATCCGCAAGCAGAACGCCAAAGAATTGCGATCGCCCGTGGAGAAATCCCTCTAGATCAATCTCAAGTTGAGCTGGTTGTACTAGAAATTGCTGGTAATTTCTTGTTTGACACCGCCACTCACAGGGATTTTTTAGGTGCAATGCTGGGGACAGGCATTGTCCGTGAGAAGACTGGAGATATTATTGTTTTAGGTGAGAGGGGAGCGCAGGCGATCGTCGCACCAGATTTAGCAGAATTTTTAGAGATGAGTCTCAATCAAGTGCGATCTGTACCTGTGAAAACCCGACGGATTGATTTGAGTGAGTTAAAAATTCGGGAACCAAAGAAAAAAGAATTAACTACTGTCGAAGCTTCTTTACGCTTAGATGCGATCGCTTCTGCTGGTTTTGGTATGTCCCGCAGCAAAATGGTGGATTTAATCGACTCCGGTGATGTCCGTGTCAATTGGAAAGAAGTCACTCAAGCTAGTTCTCAAGTTAAAGCAGGTGACTTAATCGCCATTCGCTATAAAGGACGCTTAGAAGTAGGCGAAATTGCCGTCACGAAAAAAGACCGCTATCGAGTGCAGTTAACAAGGTATATGTAGGGACTGGAGCACGAATCAATTCAAAATTCAAATACAGACGCGTCTCTTGACAAATGACAAATGACAAATGACAAACACCATCCCTAACCTTTAAACTGCTTTTCCAAAAAATTTACTAAAGTTTCTCGTGGCATCAATCTGGGTAAGTTAGTGATAATTTTACTTAATAAACTGCCACTGACGACTGTTGCATCTCCTTTTTCCAAAGCAATTAGGGCATCACGGACTACTTCTTCTGGAGTGGATATTCTACTAGTTTTCCCGGTAAAAGATTGGGGAAAGTTAGCTTCAGTAAAGAAGTCGGTTTCTGTTGGCCCTGGACAAACAGCTAAAATCCGCACACCATACTGACGGTTTTCTGCCCATAAAGCTTCACTAAAACTCAGAACAAATGCTTTACTCGCCGCATAAACAGAAAGATATGGTATTGGTTGAAATCCCGCAATCGATGATACATTAATAATATTTCCTGAACGGCGTTGGCGCATTAGAGGTAGAAATTTATGTGTTAAATCTACCAACGCCAAAATATTTAATTGCACCATTTTCACTTGCCTTTCTCCATCCCGTTCGGCAAAGTCACCATAGTCGCCAAAGCCAGCATTATTGATTAAAAAATCGATATTTAATCCTTTAGATTTTGTGGCATCCAATACAGCAATAGCAGCGTTAGTTTCTGTTAAGTCTTTAGCTATGACTTCTACTTGAATTTTGTATTTTTCTTGTAATTCGTCGGCTAATTGGTTCAGTTTTTCTTGAGAACGCGCAACGAGAACGAGATTTGTTTTACGTGCGGCTAGTTCTTGGGCAAAAGCTTTACCAATACCACCAGATGCACCAGTAATTAAAGCAGTTGACATTATACGTATTTCGATGTTATTTCAGTCTCCTTATAAATATTAGCAATACTTATTGATATTTTTAAACGAGCCAGGGAAATTTTGCGTGTGGAAGTACAAAAATGTGGCAGTAACGAGCAAGTAGGTAAAATCGAACAAGAGATAGATAGTCTTGAAACGATTGCAAAAGCTGCGCTTAGAAACAGGCGCACCTATGACGTTAGAAGAATTGCGCGTTGCAGTCGTCGATGTATATCCACAATTTAGTGAGAAGGTTCTCATGCAAGCTACCAAAGCCAATCAACCGCCTGGTTTATTCAGCAAAATTAAATGGGCAACTATACTTTTGGGTAGTTCAGTCGGGGTGCTGTGGGTAGTGAATTTGCCTGATCCTATGATTCGCTGGCCTGTTGCTCAAAGGCGATCGCCTCTTGGCAAACAGCTATAGATGACTTGACACAACTTCCCCAAGCAACGTTAGCGGGAGAAACAGCACTGCAACTCGCAGGAAGATGGAAACTGAAGCACAAGCAACCCTGAAAGAGACTAATGAGCAAATCCCAAGTTTGATTGCTTCTCCTCCTAGTGATCCGCAGCAGTTCAAAGCTCAAATCCAAGGCGTGATCAATCAGTTAAAAACTATTAAAGCGGGAACTACTGCCTACGCAGAAGCCCAAAGACTACTGGTAGCAGCACAGAAAAAGCTCCAACAGTAATTCCCAGAAAAAATTTACTTTTCGCTGAAAGATATGCTATATTTGATAATCGTGTGGTTAAGGACGTATAGCTCAGTTGGTTAGAGCGCTACGTTGACATCGTAGAGGTCACTGGTTCGAATCCAGTTACGTCCATTTTTGTAATGTACAGCGACTAATTATTTGTGTCGGTGACAGATTAGTGTCGTTGGGACTAATTAACTGTCGTCGGGACAAATTGATGTCGTTTAAGTACCAGTGACACATTAATGTCATTTATTTACAGAGACTATAGCGATAATGTCAACGTAGCGCTCTCTTTCAACCCTCCCTCATAAAAATTATGATAACCCACCCAGTATATGGAGGGTTGTTATCACAGTTCTAGTGATAGCGTCTTTCGGCAAGCCTATTTCTTTCAACTCACCCAGTGTTTATAGGATTATTGTCACGGAGCTACATCTGCCCTAGTTGTCGTTTTTATCGCCTTTCAACCCACCCAGTGTTTAGAGGGTTATTTTCACTTTGTAGATTTTCAGAAGATGGACAAACTGTGATTCCCTTTTGGTGCGATGCCTGCGGCGGTCTACGCCAACGCATTCACGAACTCTTACACCAAAATCTCAAACGCTTTAGCGAGTAAGATCAAGTAATATTACGCTGCATAAGGATGTTTATTAGCACTTTTATACTGCTGATAAATATGGAGAAATACTATATTACTCAGGTTGTCTACATCGCTATCATCGTAAGCATCTACAGGTAAACCCGTGTCTTCGCTGTATAAATAATCGTAAATAAAACTTTTAATTGTGGCTCTTGTAGATTCCTTATCTCGCCAGTTTTCTAGTTGCTGTAATTGTGATTTTACGGCTTCAATTAAAGACTGAGCAACTTGTTTGATGCGGTTTCTAATTCTGGTATCCAAATTATCTTTAGATGAGCAAAGCAAGTCGAAAACGGCAAGGTGTTCTTCGCTTAAACCTTCGCGGACAGCACGGGTGTCTTCTTCAGATAAGTCTTTGACAAGTTTCAGCAGTTCCTCAAATGTTTGTTCAATGGCTACTCGGTCGGTTTCGCGGTTATAGTTTTGGATAACTTGTTGATAGCGCGTGTAGTAGTCAATGCGAGATGGGTTTTGTTGTACCATTCGCTGGAGTTGGCGTTCAACGGCTTCTTTCAGGGTTTGGACTGAGGTATTTTGAGTTGGGGAATTGGCAAATTCTGCTTTTAAAAATTCAAAGTCTATATTGCTGATATTGTAAGTTTTGCCTGACTCTGAACCTGGAAGACGAGAAGTATCAACGTTGATAAACTCGCTAACAATACCTTGTAAGGAACGGAGAACAGCGTTGATATCTAGAGATATTTTGTGTTGTTCGTGTAAGTGTTTGTAAATTTGCTCAATGGCGTTATATCTTCCTTGGTAAGGTGCTGTTAATTTAGGTTCAGTAATTAGTGCCTGTTTCTTTTTAAAGACTTCCCTTGCTAATACTTCAAAGCGGGCGCGAGATTCATCGTTAGTACAAACTGTATTAACTGCACTGGATAAAGCAGCAATTTTATCAAATCCTGTTGTTTCCACTAGTTCTTGCAGGTCAAATCCCAAATTGGCGATGTGGTCAATAGAAGTTTGCAGGGCGATCGCATAATCTTCTTGTAATTGGTTCAGGTCGTTGTAAGGTGTTATACTTTCATCTTCGCTTCCTATTTCTGCATGGGAGTATCTGGCAAGGGCGGCACGGAGACTTGTTAAAATACCGTTGTAATCAATTAACAAGCCGTTATTTTTACCTTCGTAAACGCGGTTTGCACGAGCGATCGCTTGCATGAGAGTATGTCCCTGTAAGGGTTTATCTATATATAATGTGGCAAGGCTGGGAACATCAAAGCCTGTTAACCACATCGCGCAGACAATCGCAAAGCGGAAAGGGTGTTTTTCGCTCTTAAATTCTTCTTCTAGATTGCGACTTTTGATAATTTGGCGATGGGGAATTATATCTAAACCCCAATCTTTAAAAGTTTTAACTTCATTTTGGGCTTCGCTAATCACAACTAAATATTCTGTTGACTGCAACCATTGCAGATGTTGCTGGTGTTCCACTTCCTCTTGTTCATCAGCAGCTTGTTTGACTAATTGTTTCTGTGCTTGTATTGCTTGTTTCCAGTATTTATCGATAAGTCCGTGCATTCGCACGGCGGTAATTTTATCTAGACAAACAAGCATCGCTTTTCCGGTTTGCCAACGTTGGGTATAGTGAGCTACTAAGTCTTGGGCGATACGGTCTAAACGTTTTTCGGCGGTGAGGATGAGATATTCTCCCCCCAAGCGACGACGGACGGCTTCTTCTTGTTCAGTGTCGAGGTCAAATTGTTCAATAGCAGTAGCAAGGCGTTGATTTAGTTCCTCATCAGCTGCAACTTGGCGTTGAGTGCCTTTGTCGTCATAATATAATTCTTCGCCTCGATTGTCGTAGTAGAGGGGAACAGTTGCACCATCTTCGACAGCACGTTGGAAGTCGTAGGTGGAAATGTAGCCGCCGAAAACACGACGGGTGAGTTGGTCTTCTTCCGACTCCATTAAAGGTGTACCAGTAAAGCCGATGAAGGATGCGTTGGGTAAGCAGGAGCGCATATTTTCCGCAAGTTTACCGTATTGGGTACGGTGCGCTTCGTCGGAGATAACGATAATATCGGGACGGAGGGAGTAAGTCTCACCGGGTTTGTTGAACTTGTGAATAAGCTTGAAAACGTAGCGATGGTTGTCTTTGAGTAATTCAGCTAATTGTTCACCACTGGCGGCTTGAGTGTTAGTCTCTTTGATAGCACCAACCCCAGCAAAGGTTTGCACGATTTGATTATCTAGTTCTTGGCGGTCTGTGACGATGACAAAGGTAAAATTACCTGGTAATTGGCGGTGGGCTTTGCGAGTGAGAAATGCCATTGAGTAAGATTTACCGCTACCTTGAGTATGCCAAAAAACGCCAAGTTTACCTTCTCGGACTTCCCGTTGTTGAACGGCGGTAAATGCGCGGTTAACACCAAGAAACTGGTGATTACGAGCTAGAATTTTGATAGTTTTACCGCTACTGTCATCAAAGAGAATGAAGTTTTCGATGATGTCGAGGAAATTGTCTTTACGACACATCCCCATTAACATTGTTTGGTAGTCAACTTTGCTGAGTTCCTCTTCTTCTAGACGTTTCCATTCTTGGAAGTGGCTGTAACGACTGGTAATGCTACCTACTTTCCCCTCTATTCCATTACTTAACATGACTATGGCGTTGTGATGGAAAATTTCGGGTATAGTGTCTTTGTAATCAGTGTAGTTGTCTTCGTAAGCCACTCTGACGTTGCGGTGGGTGGCTTTAAGTTCAATAAATAGTAAAGGAATTCCATTAACAAAACCGATGATATCAGGCCGTTTGGAATAGAGAGAACCTTTAATAGACAACTCCCGCACAACCAGGAAATGATTATTTTCGGGGTTTTGAAAGTCAATCACTTTGAGGCGAGGATTGATAGTTTCACCCTCTGGATTTTTGTAGGGTTTCTCTGGGATACCTTCGCGGATGAGTTGGTATTTTTTCTGGTTGATGGTAACTAATTGGTCTGAAATATTGGATGTGGTGAATTGTGCGATCGCATCGTCGTATACTTGCTGTGGATGACCAGGATTAAATTTCTCTAATGCTTGGCGCAGATAGCGTGTGAGGACAACTTCTCGTTTATCTTTGCGTCCTAGTGTGCCGTTAGTGCCGAAGGTTTCTTTTTTGTATGCGTAAACTGAGTGCCATTTCAGGGTTTGTTCAAAGAAGTTAGCGGTAGTTTGTTGTACTAGGCGGTCTTCGGAATATTCGGCACTCATGGGGGTGATAGGTGATACAGGTAGCTATTATATTGATAGCTTTGGAATTGGGTAAGTAGCAAGTATCACTTAGCCAAAACTGACAATTGTGATTTCCAATTGGTAATTTATTTATAAAAGCATTTGCACCAAGTACCTGCTCGTGAAGGCTAACAATAGAAAATGCAAAATCTCCGGGTGAGTGTTTAGCAATTTTAGCAGCTATATTTGCGTATTCTTGACTGGAACGGCGTTGTATAAAACTAATGTGGTCGGTATCAAAAAGGTACTTCACACTTATTCACTCATTTCGTCTGCGGGTTTGTCTGCGTAACGTAACGATTTTCCATATTCCAAAACTTCCAGGAAAGTTTGTTCATCAGAAATGGAACCAGTCACTTTTTCTAACCAATTGCTAGGGGTGGGAGATGCTATCAGCAGACGTTTGAGTTCGGTAACTGTACGTTCAAGATTTACCAAGCGTTGCTCAATAGTAGTTTCATCTAACATGATTTTTAAGGCTTGTGAATATCAACAGTTGGGATATTTAAATTTTAAGCGATGATGGATGTGTAATTTTAAGTCATGATGAGAGCAAAGGTAGTTGCAGAAGTAGAAATTGCTTGGAAACAGGTTATATCAATTGCTGCTTGTAAGGAAATATTGATAGATGAAACTAAAACTAATACTGCGCTTACTAGGTTTCAAACTCAGTTGCTTGATGGTTACGACTTGCTGATATTAGAAGCGATGGATAAAGCTGATGTTAAACAAATAATCACTGAGAGGTTATTTATAAAGTAAAAATAAAATTACCTTAGTAGCGTTGCACAGCTAAAACACTGCATTAAGTAGGAAGTTGCAATCATTTATCAGACGCATTTCGACTTCGCTCAATGCTCGCTCCCTGGGAAGACGAGGGTTGAGCGGAGTCGAAACCCGGCTACTTAAGATTTACTTTATAAATAATCACTGATGATGGTGAGCCAGTGCGTTCCTGTCGCCCTGCGTCGGAAAGCAACTGGCGAACCCGGAGGGAGATTATTTAACTATTCCAGGAATTAAAGTTTTTACAGCTAACAATGGTGCGATTTCCGCAGCCAAAAGTCAAGGTAAGCTTTTGGTAAGGTAAAAATTTTGAGAGATAGCCTTGGGATGGGGTAAGTAGCAAGTATCGCCTTTAAAACAATACTTCACATACTTTGTTGTTCATCCAACCAAGCAACTAAATTATCTACCTCAGACATTCTAAGAAGTGCGCGACATAAAGCCTCTAACTGTTCAATATTCAAAGCTTGAACTTTTTGAGAAATTGAATCATCAATCTCACCAAAACGTTCTTCCAACAAAGACATACACAAAGAAAAAGCTTCTTGTTTTTTTCCCTGTTCTTGTCCCTTCTGTAAAATATCTTGATAAATAACGGACTCTTGCATAATATCCTCACTTAACATCTGACGAATCAAAGTTTTGTCAAACCGCAAACCAGCTAAAATTTCCGTATACCCGGCAATATTTTGTTTTGTCTCTCTATCTAAAATTTTAGCCACTTTTTCAGCAACCTGAGATAATAAAGCTTGCGGAGAATCTGTGCGAGTCAGAGTTGCTAGGGGTAATAAATTTAAATTATTGAGGAATAAGCCCGAATCCTGCTCCCACATCCGCACTACACGATAGCGATGTATAGTTGTATCATCCAGATATTCTTCAGTAAAAGCAATTTCATCATCTGTCTCCTGCAAAAATATTACCCTTCGGGTTCGCCAGTTCGACGGGACGGAAACCGACACCGCCGACTGGACTCACTACCTGTACAACTGGACACTTGTATTGACGCTTTAACCTCACAGAATAATCTAACATTCGGAAAGGAATCGCAGGATTAGACTGTGTTAAAGTCTGAAACTCAATATGTAAAATACTTTTAGCATTTTGTATAAAAATTACAGAGTCTGCACGAATTGGCTCTAAACTTAATTCGGTTTTTAACACTTTAACATTTGTAGATTCTTCAGCAATTAACCATCTGACAAAATCTACTGGATGTTTTTCTGCTAGAAGTTTACATACGTTATCAAAACTCACAATATAGACCTAATTAATATTAGAATTTTAAATATTATAAAATGGTTAGTTTAAATATGAAAACTCTACGATTAAATAATTATTTCACCTGATATCGGTGTTTTACAGCTAACAGTGGTGAGAAGCCCGTCATAGACATCGCTGCTGCAACAACTCAAGAGACCTCTTGCAAAAATCCTTGAATCACCCCTCCCCAACCCTCCCCTTGTGAAGGCTACGGTGTACACACAAGTGCTAGTAAACTACTAAGGGAAGGAGTTGTGGGGAGTAAAAAGTGGTGGAAAATCCAATAATGATTCACGCTCAACAGTGGGAAGGAAAAGCATTTGGCGACCCA